>Ga0209533_1001329_pt1 | contig 23088 bp, 20 predicted proteins | sample COG_04_FD_184748 | JGI IMG/M metagenome (GOLD analysis project Ga0209533, IMG submission 184748) | Pelagic Microbial community sample from North Sea - COGITO 998_met_04 (SPAdes) (version 2) | ecosystem: Environmental > Aquatic > Marine > Neritic zone/Coastal water | place: Helgoland, sampling...
TAATGGAACCTCAACGTATACGTCTTCTCCATCAGCGCCAGTACTACGACTTTTGCTGCCTGACCCCCCATGACCAGCTCTAAAATGACGTTTAAATTTCAAGTGGTGTAGGGTCCAAAGATGTTCATTACCTCGAACAATAACATGACCTCCACGTCCACCATCACCACCATCAGGGCCTCCTTTAGTGATAAATTTCTCGCGATGAAGGTGAACAGATCCTTTTCCTCCATTTCCAGAGCAAGCAAACATTTTTACATAATCTACAAAATTACCTTCTGTCATGTAATGCGTTTTAGTTTACAGTGTATTAATCACTGTATTTAATCGGACCGTGATGTCTTCTACAGACCCTACGCCATCCACGCCAAAATATTTATCCTTAGCCGAATAATAAGACTTTAGGATAGCTGTTTCGGCATAATATATTTTTATCCTATTGCGAACCACTGTATCATTGGCATCATCAGGTCGTCCGCTTGTTTTTCCGCGTTTGAGAAGGCGTTTTACCAAAACTTCATCATCAACCTCCAAAGCAATCATGGCACTTATTTCCGTTTGATGCGATTTCAAAAGTACATCTAAAGCCTCTGCTTGTAGTACATTTCGAGGAAATCCATCAAAAATAAATCCATTTGAATCCAAGTTTTTAGCCACTTCTGCACTCAGCATATCAATCGTTACTTGATCTGGTACCAGCGCCCCTTTGTCCATAAAAGATTTCGCTAGTTTTCCTAAATCTGTTTCATTTTTTATGTTAAAACGAAACACATCTCCTGTCGAAATATGAATAAGATCATAGGTTTCTTTTAGAAAAGCAGCCTGAGTACCTTTTCCTGCACCTGGAGGGCCAAATAATACTAAATTTTTCATTCGTAATTTAAACTTTAAATTATTGACTTCTTTAAAGAGCCTTAGTTATTAACTAAAATCAAGATGCAAATATACGCAATTGTAAAGGTTTTGATTCCTTTTGATGGCCGATTTTAGTGTCCAATTTCATTTTTAAGTGTATTTTTGTACTGAATTTATAAAAATCGTTCAAGAAAATCTTAATAATGGAGTATTTTTCATCACACTTCAAACTTGGTATATTAGGCGGAGGTCAGCTCGGGAAAATGCTCTTATACACGACCCGAAAATTTGACATTCATACCTGTGTTTTAGACCCTAGCGAAGAAGCCCCTAGCAAACTAGCTTGTAATGATTTTTTTCAAGGCGACTTGATGGATTATGACACCGTTTACAATTTTGGAAAAAAAGTAAACACCCTCACCATCGAAATTGAAAACGTTAATATCAAAGCCTTAAAAGCACTTGAAAAAGAAGGGATTACTGTACTTCCCTCTTCAAAAACGTTAGAAACGATTCAAAATAAGGCAACACAAAAGTTGTTTTACATCGATCATAATTTACCAACTGCACCCTTCAAAAGGTTTGCATTTACAAAAGAAATATATACCGCTATAGAGCATGACAGTATTGCGTTTCCTTTTGTTTGGAAATGTGCTCAATTCGGTTATGATGGTACTGGAGTGAAAATTGTACGATCAATCGATGATTTAAAAAACTTACCAAATGTAGAGTGTATTGCGGAAGACCTTGTTCCATTTAAAAGTGAATTAGCCGTAATTGTGGCTAGAAACGAATCTGGAGATGTGAAAGTATATCCCGTTGTAGAAATGGAATTTCATCCGGAAGCAAATCAGGTTGAATATGTATTATGTCCTGCAAGAATTTCTAAAGACATTGCCAACAAAGCAAAAGCAATCGCCCTAAGAACCTCCGAAGCGTTTGCCCATGTAGGATTGTTGGCTGTAGAATTATTTTTGACACAGGACGATAACATTATCATAAACGAAGTTGCACCTCGTCCCCACAATTCAGGACATCAAACTATTGAAACAAGCTATACATCCCAATTTGAACAACATATAAGAGCGATTTTAGGGCTCCCAATGGGAAGCACCGAAAATAAATTAAGTGGTGTGATGGTTAATTTGGTAGGTGCCGAAGGTCACACAGGAGAAGTTGTCTATGAAAATATAGAAAAAATCATGGAAATGAAGGGTGTAACACCCCATATTTATGGTAAAAAACAAACGCGGCCTTTTCGTAAAATGGGACATGTTACCATCGTTCATTCTAATATCGAAAATGCAAGAGCAATTGCTCAAGAAGTAAAACAGTCAATCAAAGTAATAAGTAAATAATATGGCACAAGTAGGAATTATTATGGGAAGCGACAGCGATATGCCTGTCATGAAAGAAGCAATCGCAATTTTAGAAGGGTTTGATATACAAATTGAAGTAGATATTGTTTCTGCTCACCGAACTCCTGAAAAATTATTTGACTATGGATCAAACGCACATAAGCGCGGACTAAAAGTGATCATAGCCGGAGCAGGCGGTGCAGCACATTTACCAGGAATGATTGCTTCTCTAAGCCCACTCCCTGTAATTGGCGTACCTGTAAAGTCTAGCAATTCGATTGACGGCTGGGACTCTATATTATCAATATTGCAAATGCCTGGCGGAGTACCTGTAGCTACAGTAGCGCTTAATGGTGCTAAAAATGCTGGGATATTGGCCGCACAAATAATTGGAGCTGCGGACACCTGTGTTTTAGATAAAGTTTTAATTTATAAAGAAGGGTTAAAAGCAAAAGTTTTAGATGCCTCCAAAAACATCAAATCATAAATTCCCCCTAAATAATCCTCATGAGCATACTTGATACGCGTTTTGAAACGCCTTATAATACTGCACCATTTTCACAACTTGAAACAGCAGCATTTTTACCCGCTTTCAAAAAAGCTATTGAAAGTGCTAAAGCTGAAATTGATCTCATTGTTAAAAACAAGGCATTAGCTTCTTTTGAGAATACGATAGAAGCATTGGAATATACTGGAGAACAACTCGATCGAATTTCAAGTATTTTCTTTAACTTGAATGCCGCAGAAACCAACGATACGATTCAAAAAATAGCGCAAGACGTTTCGCCATTACTCACCGAGTTTTCAAATGATGTGGCTTTAAACACAGCACTTTTTGAACGTGTAAAAGCAGTGTATAACACTAGAGAATCGCTCTCATTAACAGAGGAACAAAAAACACTTTTAGATAAAAAATATAAAGGGTTTTCAAGAAACGGCGCCAACCTCAATGCCGATCAAAAAAAAATACTTCGTGCAATTGACAAAGAACTAAGTCAACTTCAACTTACTTTTGGCGAGAATATTTTAGCGGAAACAAACCGCTATGAACTATTATTAACTGAGCTCTCAGACTTGGACGGCCTACCAGAAGGGGCTATTGAAGCTGCCAAACAATTGGCCGAAGAAAAACATAAAAAAGGCTGGCTAATCACTCTGGATTACCCAAGTTATATTCCTTTTATGACCTATGCCAAGAATAGAGTTTTACGACAAAAACTCGCCTTAGCATTTGGACAAAAAGGGTTCCAAAATGATGCCTTAGATAATCAAGATATTGTTTTAAAAATCACACAACTTCGCTACAAGAGAGCGCAGCTTTTAGGCTATCAAACCCATGCGCATTTTGTACTAGAAGAACGGATGGCCAAAACACCTGAGACGGTAAAAACCTTTTTGGAAGACCTTTTATCAAAAGCATTGCCTGCGGCCAAAAAAGAGTTTAAAGAACTCGAAGATTTTGCAAAAAAATTAGACAACATTGATCGTTTAGAAAAATGGGATAGTGCCTATTATTCTGAAAAACTAAAACAACAGCTTTTCAACTTTGATGACGAACAACTAAAACCGTATTTCAAATTAGAAAATGTTATTGAAGGGGCTTTTGAAGTTGCTCAAAAACTATTTGGACTACAGTTTACTCAAACCAACGAAATTGACGCCTATCACAAGGACGTACTGACGTATAAAGTTGAGGACTCAAAACAAGATCTAGTAGCTATTTTTTATGCCGATTTTTTTCCTAGAGCTGGTAAACGTAACGGCGCTTGGATGACGTCATATAAATCACAATACGTCAAAAACGGAATCAACGAAAGACCCCACGTATCAATTGTATGTAATTTTACAAAACCAACGTCCACAAAACCGTCTTTACTAACATTTAACGAAGTTACCACGCTTTTTCACGAGTTTGGACATGCGCTTCACGGGATGTTAGCAGATACAATTTACCCGAGTTTATCGGGGACAAGTGTAGCTTGGGATTTTGTAGAATTGCCGAGTCAAATTATGGAAAATTGGTGCTATGAAAAAGAGGCTTTAGCACTCTTTGCAAGACATTATGAAACGGCTGCTCCAATTCCAATGAATCTTATTGATAAAATCCGAGCAGCCTCTACATTTCAACAAGGCATGCAAACACTAAGACAGCTCAGTTTTGGGTTATTGGATATGAGTTGGCATGGTATAGATCCTTGCAATATCGTAGCTGTAAAGCAACATGAATCCGCAGCGTTTCAGGCCACACAACTGTTTCCAGACGTGGCTGAAAACTGTATGTCCACAGCTTTTGCCCACATCTTTCAAGGGGGATACTCATCGGGGTATTACAGTTATAAATGGGCTGAAGTTTTAGACGCCGATGCTTTTGAATATTTTAAAGAAAATGATCTTTTTGACCCTAAAATTGCGGAGAGGTTTAAAACTCATGTATTAAGCAAAGGCGGTACGCAAGACCCTTTAGAATTATATGTTAAATTTCGTGGACAAAAACCGAGAGCAGAAGCTTTACTCAGACGCTCAGGCCTTTTGAATTAGACTTAAAATAACCACCAAAATAAGGGTTAGAATCGGAACAGATTCCACCCAAAAAGCCGTATAGTAACGCGTCTTCGTTTTTGTGCTATGAAATACTAAGGCCGCCAATACAGCAACCGAAAAAAATACTATCAAAAATCGACTTTGATCAAATTGTTGTTTGAAAAACTCCAATAATACTGCATCGCCCAGTAAGGCATATCCAATAATTTTAGTGTTTTTAATTCCTAATTTTTGGGGAAGGGTTGACAGGTGGGTTTGATCCAAATCTAAGTCTCTAATTTCAAAGGGAAGCATCAACACAATAACAATAAAAGCACGTTGCAGCACCAGAATCCAATGCTCTAAATTAAGGGCTTGCTGGGATTCTAAAACGGGTAAAGTAACCGTGGTCATCGCCCAAACAAATGCTATGATATAAATTTTGACACCGCCTATAGACCTTAAATTTTTTGGAGTTTTAACACCCATCGGAATCGCATATAAAAAGGTAATCAGCCCTAAAAAAAACAATAGAACTTGACTTGTATATTGAAGGCTTAAAAAGGCATAACCTAAACCCATTAAACTCAACACTGACACCAATTGAATGTATTTTAATCTCGTTGTAAGTGAGCGATAATAAAACTTCGCCAAACCAAAGTATTTCACAAAGTTATAGCCTACAATTGAAGCGCAAAAAATGGCGCTATAGAAAATTGGAGCAGTAGTTAAATGCAATTCATACCCCGTTAAAACACAAAAAGAAAGCACGGCAAGTGCCACATGTATACTGCTATTTATATAGAAATCTAAGAGGCGTTTCAAAAGCGTCATACTGCAAAAATAGGCAAACTGTTAATAACCCTGAGAATTGTTTAATAACTTTCATTTTTAGAAAATTAAAACCTTATTAATTTGCTTAATTTTGTTTTTTATACAAGATACCTAAACGATGAAAACAGATGTATTTGCCCTTAGGCATATTGGTCCAAGAGACGAACATTTCAAAGAAATGCTTCAGGTTGTTGGTGCAAATTCTATAGACGAGTTGATTGTTGAAACTGTTCCTGACAACATTCGACTAGAGTCGCCCCTAAATTTGGATATGCCTTTAAGCGAGCAAGAATACTTTGAACACATTCATCATTTAGCTTCAAAGAATAAGGTTTATAAATCTTATATCGGAATGGGCTACCACCCTTCTAACCTCCCAGCCGTTATTCAGCGAAATATTTTGGAAAACCCAGGCTGGTACACCGCTTATACCCCTTACCAAGCTGAGATTGCTCAAGGCCGTTTGGAAGCATTGTTGAATTACCAGACCATGATTTCTGACTTGACTGGTATGGAACTCGCCAATGCCTCTTTACTAGACGAAAGTACTGCTGCGGCTGAAGCCATGGCCTTGTTGTTTGCAGTGCGTCCAAAACCACAAGCAAAAGCAGGCACTGTAAAGTTTTTTGTTTCGGACGAGGTGTTACCGCAGACACTCTCTGTTTTAAAAACACGGGCAACTCCGATTGGAATTGAATTGGTGTTGGGAGCTTTTAACGATTTTGATTTTTCATCTGATTTTTTTGGTGCACTTCTCCAATACCCTGGAAAATCAGGTGTAATTATGGACTTGCAAAAATTCATTAGTGAGGCAAATCAAAATGACATAAAAGTCGCCGTTGCTGCTGATATTTTGAGCTTGATAACTTTAGAAGCCCCAGGGAAATGTGGTGCAGATGTTGTCGTGGGAACTACCCAGCGTTTTGGCATTCCAATGGGATATGGCGGTCCACATGCCGCTTATTTTGCAACCAAAGAAGCATATAAACGTTTTATTCCAGGCAGAATTATAGGAGTTACTAAAGATATGGATTGTAATCGTGCCTTACGAATGGCACTTCAAACTCGCGAACAACATATCAAAAGAGATCGTGCAACTTCTAATATTTGTACGGCACAAGTACTGCTTGCGGTCATGGCTGGAATGTATGCCGTATATCACGGTCCAGAAGGCTTAAGATATATTGCACAAAAAGTTCATGCAACTGCCGTAACATTGGCAGATAGTTTAGAAAACCTAGGGTTTGATTTGATTCATGATGGCTTTTTTGACACGATTCAAATTCGTGTTCCTGAAAACTCAACCCTCAAAACCACCGCAGAACACAACGAAATCAACTTCTATTATCCAGACACCACAACCGTTTCAATTGCTGTAAATGAAACCACAACGCTTTCAGATCTTAATCTGATACTCTCCATTTTTGCTGAGTCTTACGTTAAAAAAACAACTCAAATTCAAACACTGAGTTCAAATATAAGAATCCCTGAAACCGCAAAACGTCATTCCAGTTTTTTAAGCAATGTGATTTTTAATAGTCATCATTCTGAGACGGAACTAATGCGCTACATCAAGCGCTTAGAACGCAAAGATTTAGCTCTAAACTTCTCTATGATTTCATTAGGATCTTGTACGATGAAGTTAAATGCTGCCGTAGAAATGCTACCTCTAAGTTGGCCAAACTGGGGGGATATTCATCCGTTTGCCCCTATCAATCAAGTGGAGGGTTACCAAATTGTACTAACAGAATTAGAGAGTCAATTAACAGAAATTACAGGGTTTGCAGGAACATCTCTCCAACCGAATTCTGGAGCTCAAGGCGAATTTGCAGGCCTGATGGTCATTAGAGCTTATCATGAATCCCGAGGCGATCACCATCGAAAAATCTGTATTATTCCATCATCTGCACATGGCACAAATCCGGCGAGTGCAGTAATGGCTGGCATGAAAGTAGTAGTCACAAAATCATCTGAAAATGGGAATATTGATGTGGCTGATTTAAGAGAAAAGGCGATTTTGCATAAAGACAATTTGGCTGCACTGATGATTACTTATCCTTCTACACATGGGGTTTATGAATCTGCTATAAAAGAAATTACACAAATTATTCACGATCATGGTGGGCAAGTATACATGGATGGTGCAAATATGAATGCCCAGGTTGGCATAACAAACCCCGGAACTATTGGAGCTGATGTGTGCCATTTGAACCTTCACAAAACCTTTGCAATTCCACATGGAGGTGGAGGCCCAGGTGTAGGTCCTATTTGTGTTGCCAAACAATTAACACCATTTTTACCTGGAAATCCTTTAATCGAAACTGGAGGAGACCAAGCAATAAATGCTATTTCTGGAGCACCGTTTGGATCGGCTTTGGCGTGTTTAATTTCCTATGGCTACATTAAAATGTTAGGCGCTAAAGGATTGACAGATTCTACAAAAATTGCCATTCTAAATGCAAACTACATCAAAGATCGTCTAGAAGGGCATTATAATACTTTATACACAGGTGAACAAGGGCGAGCTGCTCATGAAATGATTATTGACTGTCGCGATTTTAAGACTAAAGGAATTGAGGTGGTTGATATTGCCAAACGCCTTATGGATTATGGCTTTCATGCACCTACCGTTTCTTTTCCAGTTGCGGGCACTATGATGATTGAGCCTACAGAAAGTGAAAGCAAAGCTGAAATGGATCGGTTTTGTGATGCCATGATTGCTATCCGAAAAGAAATTGAAACAACCACAAAAGAGGTTCCAAATAATCCTTTAAAAAACGCTCCCCACACCCAAGAAATGCTGACTAACGATGTTTGGGATTTCCCTTACAGTAGAGCCGTAGCCGCCTTCCCATTAGAATATATTAAAGAAGATAAATTTTGGCCGTCTGTTCGTCGTGTAGATGACGCTTATGGCGATCGAAATTTAATATGTACATGTGCCCCAATTGAGGCGTATGCTGAAGTTTAAAACACTAAAATTATGAGTATCAAAATCACAGGAACTGGGAGTTACATTCCAAAAATAGTGCAAAAAAATGAAGCCTTTAATCAGCATTCATTTTTAAATGTAGATGGTTCTGAAATCCCTTCCTCTAATGAGGTCATCGTAGAAAAATTTGAAGCCATTACCGGAATTTCAGAACGACGCTATGCCCAAGACCACTTGTCCACATCTGACCTTGGAGCATTGGCTGCTGAAAAAGCGATTAAAGATGCTGATGTCGACCCTGAAACATTAGATTATATTATCCTAGCTCATAATTTTGGAGATGTAAAATCAGACGCCATCCAAAGTGATATATTGCCGTGTTTGGCTGCTCGGGTCAAACATCTTCTAAAAATAAAAAACCCAAAATGTGTCGCTTATGACATCCTATTTGGATGTCCTGGCTGGATTGAAGGTGTTATTCAGGCGCAAGCGTTCATCAAAGCTGGAATGGCCAAAAAATGCCTTGTGATTGGCGCTGAAACACTATCTAGAGTAGTTGATCCACGTGACCGAGATTCAATGATATTCTCGGATGGTGCTGGCGCAACACTCATCGAAGCTTCTGAAGAGGATGGCGGAATATTGTCTCATGAATCTGCATCTTATACCCATGATGAAGTTTATCATTTATTTTTTGGCTGCTCAAATAATAAATCTTCAGAAGAAAATACCCGTTTTATCAAAATGCACGGTCGAAAAATTTATGAATTTGCCTTATCAAAAGTTCCTGGTGCAATGAAAACCTGTTTGGACAACAGTGGTGTTGATATTAAGGAGGTCAAAAAAATACTGATTCATCAAGCAAACGAAAAAATGGATGAAGCCATTGTCAATCGTTTTTATAAACTTTATAAAACACCTGTTCCTGCGGGTGTAATGCCCATGACTATTGGCAAGCTAGGAAACAGCTCTGTAGCCACCGTACCTACTTTATTGGACCTCATCAAAAATAATGAGATCGATGAGCATGAACTCCATAAAGGAGATATTATTATATTTGCTAGCGTAGGTGCCGGAATGCACATCAACGCGATCACCTATAAATACTAATATGTACGCCATTAATTTTCCTAAGAAACGCTATAAGCACACCCTAGAATTTCTTAAACAACATATTGATCCCTCAGCTACAATTTTGGATCTTGGTGTAGAAAACCCTTTGTCTGAAATTTTGAAAACCGAAGGGTATTCAGTAAGTAATACATTGGGAGAAGATTTGGATGCTAATACGAGTAGACTGGAAACCGATGCTTCGGATGTGGTGACTGCTTTTGAAATCTTTGAACATTTACTATCTCCTTTCACAGTATTAAAAAGCATAAAATCAAAAAAACTGGTCGCAAGTGTCCCTCTTAGGTTGTGGTTTTCAACTGCCTATCGCAGTAAAACGGATCCTAGAGATCGTCATTTTCACGAATTTGAAGCTTGGCAATTTGACTGGTTATTGGAAAAAGCGGGCTGGAAAATTATCGCCACAAAGCAGTGGACAAACCCTACTAAGAAGATTGGCATCAGACCTATACTTCGCTGGTTTACGCCGAGATATTATATTGTTTACGCCGAAAGACTTTGAAATTTTATATTGTCATACCGGCCCATAACGAAGCTAATTTTATTGGCAGTACACTCCAATCACTTATAAATCAAAGTTTACGCCCTACCAAAATTGTGGTGGTGGACGACAACTCAACAGATAATACGGTATCCATTGTAACAAATTTATCAAAAAAATACCCTTGGATTGCGTTGGTTTCAAATACCTCATCGGAAGCACACTTACCTGGCGGAAAAATCATAAATGCGTTTTACAAAGGTCATGAAACTTTAGATACTGAATATGACGTCATTTGCAAATACGATGCGGATGTCATATTCCCTGAAAATTATTTAGAAAAGCTTGCACACCATTACCAAAAGAATCCAAAACTAGGTTTAGTTGCGGGCCACTGTTATATTAAAAAAAATGAAACTTGGGTCTTAGAAAATCTAACTTCAAAAGATCACATTCGAGGGGGATTAAAAGCCTACAGAAAAGCATGTTTTTCTGATATCGGAGGACTAAAAAAGGCCATGGGCTGGGATACCATTGACGAATTACTAGCTCTGTACCATGGTTGGGAGTTTGAAACCGATGCAACTTTGCATGTGAAACACCTCAAACCAACAGGCGCAAATTACAATAAACAGGCCAAACACTTACAGGGAATTGCTCTGTATAAAATGCGCTATGGCTTTGTCTTAGCATTGTTGTCGGCCTTAAAATTAGCGTACAAAAAACGTCGAATCACTCTTTTATGGGATTACGCTACAGGATACTTGAAAGCATTTTTACAAAAAGAAGTGTTTCTTATTGATGCCGATCAAGGGGCATTTGTAAGAGCTTACCGCTGGAAAAACATTAAACGAAAATTTAGGCGTCTACCGTAACCATCCAATTCAATTCATCGGGAAGCGTTCCAATTCTTACGCCATTAATTGTATCCAAAACCAATTGTCCCACAGGACTGGTATCTGACACATGAATCAGGGAATCTTTGTATCCAATTTCTTGAATCATAGCAATCCCTACTGCAGTGCCCGTACCAAATGCTTCTTCTAATTGACCGTTTTCTGAGGCTTCAATCACCTCATCAATGGTGATGGGGCGCTCTACAACTCCATAGCCTTTATGGCGTAAAAAGTCTATCACACTCATACGTGTAATGCCTGCTAAAATCGAACCATCTAAGGAGGGAGTTACAAAGGCGCCGTTAATTTTAAAAAAAATATTCATGGTACCAACTTCTTGAATGTACTTAAATTCGTTAGCATCTAACCATAGGACTTGATCAAAGCCTTTGGATTTCGCGATTTCAGTAGGCAGTACTGCTGCGGCATAATTCCCTGCAGCTTTGGCTTCTCCTGTCCCGCCATGTGCTGCCCTAATATAGGTGGTTTCAGCATACAAACGAACCCGATTAGTATAGATTGGTTTTGAAGGTGAGGCCATGACAATAAATTGATAGGAGTTTGCAGCGCGCATTCCAATAAAGGCTTCATTTGCAAACATAAAGGGACGTAAATACAGCGCACTTCCTTCATGTGGAGGAATCCATTTTTGGTCCAAATGTACGAGTTGTTTCAATGCGTCAATAAACAAAGATTCAGGAAACTCAGGCATGCCCAAACGACGGGCACTAAAGTTAAGGCGTTCGGCATTTTTTTCAGGACGAAATAATAATGGTTTTCCCAAAGAACCAAGTGTTGCCTTCATACCTTCGAATAAAGCCTGACCGTAATGTAATGCCATACATGCAGGGTGCATGGGTATCGTTTCCATGGGGGTGATCCTAGGATTTTTCCATTGCCCGTCTTCATAGTCACACACAAACATATGATCTGTAAACGTGCGCCCTAAGGCTATCGCATCAAAATCGAGGGTATCGACTTTGGAATCTGTAACGGGTGTTATTAAAATTGAATTTGACATTGATTTAAGGTTTTTAAATGCGTCTAACACCTATTTTATATGTGCTTTTTTAATTGCGTTTTCGTAAAATCACTTAAAACCAAACGTCCACTTATAGAGGCGCGCTCATTTAATAATTGGCTCCAATGTTCAGTGCCTTTCCAGAGGGTTTCTTTTAACTTTTTAAGCGCTTCTGGATTGTATTCGCACAGTTGCTCAGCAAATCGTTTTACTTCTACGTCTAGGACCTCTAGTGAGGAGCAAACTTTCATATATAACCCTTTTTCCTGCGCCCATTGTGCTGAGAAAAATGTGGAAGCTTCTAAACTTAACTTCGTCATGGCGCTTAATCCTATTTTACGGCTCACTGCGGGTTCAATTACAAACGGTCCAATTCCAATGCTGAGTTCACTTAACTTTATATCGGAATGGGATGTTGCCATACAATAATCGGTAGCAGCAGCCAGTCCAACACCTCCACCAACAGCTTTTCCTTGCACGCGACCAATGACAATTTTTGAACATTGTCGGATAGCATTGATAACATTGGCAAAGCCTTCAAAGAATTCTGCTCCTTGTTGTGGATTAGAAACAGCTATCAATTCATCAAAACTTGCGCCTGCACAAAAGGTGCGATCGCCACCACTTTTAAGCACAATAACGGTAACGGATGGATCTGCTCCAGCAGTTCCAATTAGTTCTGTAAGCCTTGCCAACATGGCTGCTGGCAATGCATTGTGAGACGGGTTATAAAATTCAATATAACCGACTTTATTTTCAACGTTTAAATGCACATAAGATGTTGACATATTGCACGAATTTATTTAGCTAATATACTAGAATTTTAGGGTTTTAAATGAATCTCTTTAAAACTTCATAAACGGAAATTTTGTCTCTAACGCTTTGGACTTCTTAGTAAGCTTCGAGATAAACTCCAAATGGGCTGCTGCAGTGGGGCTAAAGGGTTTGTGAGCGAAACCTTTTTGCAGCTGACTCACCTCTTGCATTATGGGGGTTGTATCGGCGTGTATCCAAGTGGATTGAAATTTCTCCCATATATAGTCGATAGCAATAGTATTGGGGTGTACCATGTCTTCTTTGTAAAAGCGATAGTCTCTAAGCTCATCCATTAGCAACTCATAAGATGGGAAATAATGGATTTTTTTTGATGGGTTTATAACAGCATGCAGTGCAGCAGTCAAATGAGCCTTACTTCGATTATTTTCTACAAAGCCGTCTTTAAGATGTCGAACAGGGGAAATTGAAAATATAATATCGATATCAGGATTAAATGATTTGAGAATAGAAATGATAGTTTCAAACGTTTTTTGAAGTTGATCGACACTTAAAATAGTTTTATCAAACTCATTTTGAGGTTGTTTATGACAGTTTGCGACAATGGTTTGTGATTGTATATGTTTATAGACCCAAGCCGTGCCGAAGGTGACAATAACATGAGTGGCCTTTTGAAGTTGGTTTTTTGTTAATTTCAAAGCGGCATTTAGGCGCTCTAAAATTTGAGGTTGAGAAGTGCCATTTAATCGAGAATGTGCTCCAAAACTTTGCCAACAGTCATTACTAAAAAAAACATCCTTTTCGTTGTAAAAATTTGATTGATGTGCTCTAGTCAACAGCTCTAAAATAGCTTCGGGATGAAACAACACACCAAGCGGGTTCACTTCATTTTGAAACTTGAAATATGAGAATTTATCCGCCATATTCTCCGCAAAACAGGAGCCCAATAAAACCAGTTTTGAATCGTAATTGATTGCTGGAGATTGTTGGACTAAAGGGATCTGAGTTTGAAGCTTCACAATACTTTGATTATACGATGTAAGATTTGGCTTTTTCTAAAGCTTCTTGCAATCCTGCAGGATGCTTCCCTCCTGCTGTAGCATAAAAGGGTTGTCCGCCACCACCGCCTTGAATATAACGTCCAAGTTCGCGAACAATAGTTCCTGCGTTGAGTCCTTTTGAAGTTACTAAATCTTTTGACACATAGCAAGAGAGTAGCGCTTTGCCTTGTTGTTCTGTTCCAAAAAGTAAAACCGCATTTTCATACTGTTGCCCAATTTCAAAAGATAAATCTTTAATACCAGTGGCATCTAGATCTACAAGTTTTGCTAAAAAATTAACGCCATTGATATCCTCTACTTCTTGTTTTAAATATCCTTTCATAGCCGCAGCTTTGTCTTTTAAAAGGGATTCAATTTGTTTCTTGAGTTGTGCGTTTTCAGATTTCAAATCACTCAAAGATTTAACGGGATCACTAGAGTTATTTAATGCTAATTTGATTTGTTCAAAACTTGCATTATTTTGAACATAAAATTCTTTTGCAGCATCATTTGTAATGGCTTCAATACGGCGGATACCAGATGCTACAGCTCCTTCTGATTTGATTTTAAAATGCCATATATCTGCGGTATTCTTAACATGAGTACCTCCACATAGTTCAATCGAATTTCCAAAACGAATGGTCCGAACGACATCGCCATATTTTTCTCCAAAAAGTGCAATTGCACCATCCGATATAGCCTGTTCCACAGGAACTGCGCGCTGTTCTTCTAAGTCTAGTTTTCCTTCAATACGTGCGTTTACAAAATTTTCGATCTCTTTTAACTGTTCAGTAGTGACTTTTGAAAAATGAGAAAAATCAAAACGCAAGTATTTAGAATGTACTGCCGATCCTTTTTGTTCTACATGTGTGCCCAAAATTTCTCTCAATGCCTGATGTAATAAGTGGGTTGCAGTGTGGTTACATTCCGTGCGGAAGCGTTGATTTATATCCACTACAGCCGTAAACGTATCCGTGAGGTTCTTAGGCAAATGCTTCGCCATGTGAATGGCTATATTGTTTTCTTTTTTGGTGTCCAGGATATAAACCACATCGCCATTAGCAGCTTCTAAATAGCCTTTATCTCCTACCTGCCCTCCACTTTCCGAATAAAAAGGAGTGAGATTAAATACCAATTGATATTGTTCACCATCTTTTACAGAGGTTACTTTTCTATATCTTGTGAGTTTTACTGTTGTTTTTAAAACATCATACCCCACAAATTCTTGTACATTATCATCTAAAATGATAGTCCAATCTTCCGTAGAAACTTCGCTAGCTGCTCTAGAACGTTTTTTCTGTTTTTGAAGTTCTTCTTCAAAACCAACGGTATCCAAAGTCATCTTCTTTTCATTAAGGATCAAAGCGGTTAAATCGACAGGGAATCCATAAGTGTCATACAATTCAAACGCTTTATCTCCGGAGACGTGCGTCCCTTTGGTGGTTTCTATAATACGATCTAGTAACACCAACCCTTGATCAAGTGTTCTTAAAAAGGACGTTTCTTCTTCTTTAATTACATTTTGAATGAGTTGTTTTTGAACCAACAATTCTGGAAAAACTGAGCCCATTTGTTTGGTTAATACCGAGACCAAACGGTACATGAATGGTTCTTTAAGGTTCAAAAATGTAAATCCGTAACGCACCGCACGTCTTAAGATTCTACGAATCACATACCCCGCACCGGTGTTGCTTGGCAACTGTCCGTCTGCAATAGAAAACGCTACTGCTCTGACGTGGTCAGATATCACACGAATTGCAATATCTTGTTTTAGTTGTTTTCCGTAATCCTTTCCTGAGATGGTTTCAATTTCTCGAATGATCGGAGTAAAAACATCGGTATCATAATTAGAAGTTACATTTTGAAGCACCATACAAAGGCGTTCAAAACCCATACCTGTGTCAATGTGTTTATTTGGCAGCGGTTCTAGATTGCCGTTTGCTTTGCGGTTAAATTCCATAAAAACCAGGTTCCAAATTTCAACAACTTGTGGATGGTCTTTGTTAATCAGTTCCTGACCAGGAACTTTCGCTTTTTCTTCTTCGGAACGGATGTCGACATGAATTTCGCTACATGGACCACATGGACCTTGATCGCCCATTTCCCAAAAATTATCATTTTTATTCCCCGTCAAAATGCGATCTTCTGGAATTAATGTTTTCCAAAAATCATAGGCTTCAGAATCTAGGGTTGTTCCATCGTCTTTACTGCCTTCAAATACGGTAACATACAGAATTTCTTTATCTATTTTATACACCTCAGTCAATAGTTCCCAAGCCCATTCAATGGCTTCTTTTTTGAAATAGTCTCCAAAACTCCAATTTCCCAACATTTCAAAGAGTGTGTGGTGATAGGTGTCATAGCCCACCTCTTCCAAGTCATTGTGTTTTCCTGAAACTCTTAAACATTTTTGAGTATCAGTAATTCGGTTCTTTGGGGGCGTAGCTTGTCCAAGAAAAAAGGGTTTAAATGGTGCCATTCCTGAGTTGATAAACATCAGTGAAGGATCGTCCTTGACGACCATCGGAGCCGACTGTAGAACTTGATGTTTTTTGGATTCAAAAAAGGTTAAAAATTGAGATCTTATATCTTGAGATTTCATGCAAAAATGTTAAGCTTAGTGTAATAATTTGTTTTTAATTCGAAACAATTTATATATTTGTTAAAAAGGCAATTTTTATTTTATAAAAATCTGTCCATTATCCAACAAAAATAGAACTTTTTAGGCAATGTCTAATGTAAAATATTATTACGATCCCGAAACACTTACCTATCGTCAGATAATTCGGAAAAAAAGAACGGCTTTTAAACAGACCTTGGTATTCCTAATGGCTGCTGGTATCTTTGGGTTTTTAATTGTTCTAATAGCAGGGCAATATTTTGAATCCCCGAGAGAAAAAGCATTAAATCGTGAATTACAAAATCTTGATCTTCACTTCAATCTCCTCAATAAAAAAATGCAAGAAGTTGAGGCTGTTTTAACAAATATTGAAGATCGTGATAATGCCATATATCGCCTTTATTTTGAGGCAAATCCGATTCCAGAAGCACAACGCAAACAAGGATTAGGCGGAGTTAATCGTTATAAAAAATACGAAGGCTTCAATAATTCTAAGTTAATCATTGATGCTAACAAGCGTATTGATATTCTTCAAAAACGCATTATTGTGCAGTCTAAGTCACTGGATGAGATTACAGAATTGGCAAAAGATAAGGAGAATTTTTTAGCAAAAATCCCTGCAATTCAACCCATTAAAAACGAAGATTTAACGCGTATGGCTTCTGGCTATGGCTATCGAAGTGACCCCTTCACAAAGGTTCGTAAATTCCATTATGGAATGGATTTCACGGCACCTCGAGGAACACCTGTTTATGCCACAGGAGATGGCGTCATTAAGCGCGCAGACAGTCGATCTTCAGGCTATGGGCGTCACATCCGTATTGATCATGGTTATGGCTATGTTAGTTTATATGCGCACCTTTATAAGTTCAATGTCAAAAAAGGACAAAAGGTAAAACGTGGCGATCTTATTGGCTATGTAGGAAGCACTGGACGTTCCCAAGCACCTCACCTTCATTATGAAGTTTTTAAAGATAAGAAACGTATTAATCCTGTAAATTTTTATTATGGTAATCTGAGTCCTGAAGAATTTAACACATTATTAGCCATCGCCTCTCTTGAAAATCAATCTTTAGATTAATGCATTTAGACCTGCCCACAAAACGCTATTATAGTATTGGAGAAGTTGCAAAAGCATTTGATGTCAATGCGTCATTAATTCGATTTTGGGATAAAGAGTTTGACGCCTTAAAGCCAAAAAAAAATGCCAAAGGCAATCGTCGGTTTACTCCAGAAGATGTTCAAAATCTAAAGTTAATATATAACCTTGTCAAAGAACGGGGTTACACGTTGGAAGGTGCCAAAACCTACCTAAAAGAACAAGATCAAAAATCGCTAGATAATTTTGAGATTATTACAAAATTGGAACGCGTAAAAAATGAATTACTAAAACTAAAAAATCACCTCTAAAATTTACCTATTATGAAAAAATGGTTAATTCCCTTACTAATTATCGCTGCCGTCGTCTATGGAGTATATAGCTGGGCAGTAGGATTTAATAATACTGCTGTAGAATATGAAGCCAATGCAAAAACGGCTTGGTCTAACGTTGAAAGTTCTTACCAACGCCGAAACGATTTAATCGGAAACCTAGTGAAAACAGTTCAAGGTGCTGCCGATTTTGAAAAAAATACACTTACTCAAGTTATTGAAGCGCGTGCAAAAGCCACGGCTGTGACTATTGATCCAACAAACATTACCCCAGAAAATTTGGCAGCTTTTCAACAGGCCCAAAGTGGGGTTAGTAGTGCATTATCAAAACTTTTAGTGACTGTAGAACGCTATCCTGAACTAAAGGCAAATCAAAACTTTTTAGATTTACAAAATCAATTGGAAGGTACGGAGAATAGAATTAATGTGGCTCGAGATCGGTTTAACGAATCGGTCAATATCTATGATATTTTCACTAAAAAATTCCCCAATAAAATCCTAGCAGGTTGGTTCGGATTTAATGAAATGACACGATATAAGGCAAATGCAGGCTCAGAAAATGCTCCAGATATTGATTTCGATTTTAACTAATGGCTAGTCTAGAAAATTTCTTGAGGCCTGAGGAAGAGGAACAAATTGTTGAGGCAATTCGCCAAGCAGAAAAAAAAACTTCAGGCGAAATTCGTGTGCATATTGAAAATAGCAGCTCATTCTCAGTTGAAGATCGCGCCAAAGAGGTGTTTCATCTCTTAAAAATGGACCGAACTAAGCTTCAAAATGGCGTTCTTATTTACATGGCAGTAGCAAACCACCAATTTGGAATTTTTGGTGACAAAGGTATAGACACAAAAGTCCATTCAACATTTTGGAACGATACACGGGACGTGATGCGCAACTTATTTAAAGAAGGCAAATTTAAAGAAGGGATTGTGCAGGGAATCCTAACCGCAAGTAAGGCCCTTGAAGTTCATTTTCCATGGGAGGCAAACGACACAAATGAATTATCAAATTCAATTTCAAAAGGGGGAGATTTATGATCGTTAAACTCCAAAAAACAGCAGTGCTAAGTGTCGTTACTTTGATGTTTGTATCGACTCTAGTCCACGCGCAATATAAAATCCCATCAAAGCCCAAAATTCAAACGAGTATTTATGATTACAGCACCCTTTTGAGTGCTCAAGAAGCTTCTAATTTAGAACAAAAACTTATTCGTTATTCTGATAGTACTTCGACTCAAATTGTTGTGGCAATCATTGATTCTACTAAAGGCGAATATATCAACTATTTGGCCACCAATTGGGCACAAGAATGGGGTGTTGGAGACGCCAAAAAGGATAATGGGGTTTTTATTTTATTGGCCAAAAACGATCGAAAAATAAATATTAGTACGGGGTTTGGTGTGGAGCATTTGCTCACTGACAAAATGTGTAGCCGAATTATACAAGAGTCTATCATTCCTTTTTTCAAGAAAAACGATTATTACGGCGGCTTAGATGCTGGAAGTACACATATTTTTAAAGTACTAACGGGTGAATTTAAAGCAAGTCCTCAAGGGCATCAAAAAGGGATTAAATTTGAAACCGTTGTGTTTCTGATTTTTATTTTCTTCATCATTATGATTATCTTATCTCAATCTGGAAAAAACAAAGGCAACAATAGTGGTAGAAACCATCGAACAACAAGCCTTCTTGATGCTATTCTACTGAGTAGTCTAGGACGTGGAAGTTTTGGTGGGAGCTCCAGTTCTGGCGGTGGCTTTGGAAGTGGTGGTTTTGGCGGTGGCTTCGGCGGCGGCGGTTTTGGTGGTGGTGGTGCTTCTGGTGGGTGGTAACCCTATTTTTTACGCATATAGACTGTAATTGGCACGCCTTTAAAATCGTACAAATCTCTTAGTTTGTTTTCCAAAAATCGCTTGTAAGGTTCCTTTACATACTGAGGTAAATTACAGAAAAATGCAAATTGTGGCTGCGGCGTTGGTAACTGCATGATGTATTTTATTTTGACAAACTTACCTTTCAATGCTGGCGGTGGGTTGTTTTCTATGATCGGTAATAAATCATCGTTCAACACACTTGTTTTGAGACGCTTGGTACGGTTTTTATACACCTCCAAAGCCGTTTCCATAGCTTTGTAAATACGCTGCTTAGATAGCGCCGATATAAATACAATGGGCACATCTGTGAATGGTTTTATTTGCTCGCGAATATGTGTTTCAAAGGCTTTGGTGGTTTTGGTATCTTTTTCAACCAAATCCCATTTATTCACCAAAATTACAATTCCTTTATGGTTGCGTTGTGCCAACCAAAAAATATTTTGAACTTGGCCGTCAAACCCCCGTTGGGCATCACACACCAACAAACAAACATCGGCATGTTCAATGGCACGAACAGAACGCATCACTGAATAAAATTCTAAATCTTCTTTGACCTTTGCTTTGCGACGAATTCCGGCGGTATCCACTAGATTAAACTCAAACCCAAAGCGGTTGTATTTGGTATCAATCGAATCACGCGTTGTTCCTGCGATATCTGTGACAATATAACGGTCTTCGCCAATCAATGCATTGATAAAAGACGATTTTCCAGCATTGGGACGTCCTACGACTGCAAAACGTGGTAAGGTCACTTCTTCAACTTCTTCTACATCTGGCAAAGCTTCTACTAAGGCATCAAGCAAATCACCAGTTCCACTTCCATTGATACTTGCAATGGTAAAAAATTCTCCTAATCCTAGAGCATAAAACTCAACAGCATCTTGCTCGCGCATGGCGTTGTCTACCTTATTGATCACTAAGAATACTGGTTTTTTTACTTTTCTAAGCAACTTAGCAACATCTTCGTCCATGCCTGTAACACCAGACTCTACATCGACCATAAAGATTATAGCATCGGCTTCTTCAATAGCCAGCTCCACTTGTTTATCGATTTCGGCTTCGAACACATCATCGCTACCAAGGACGTATCCGCCGGTATCGATTAGAGAAAATTCTTTGCCATTCCAATCGCTTTTCCCATAGTGGCGATCACGGGTCACCCCACTAACGGCATCTACAATGGCTTCTCGCCTTTGAATCAACCGGTTAAAAAAGGTGGATTTCCCTACATTTGGACGTCCTACTATCGCTACAATATTGCTCATATGCTTATAAATTGCTGCAAAAATAGGAAATATCCTTTTGGTAAGCTCTTTTTTATAGAAGTTTAAAGCGATATAAACGCAAATGATTCACTTTGGAAGTTTCATGGCTATGTGATTACACTCAAATTAATTTATAGCTTGAGAAAGACTTAACAAATATAAGCTGGATGTGTTTTTATTTTATGAATTATTATACCCAAAACGCTTCAACTGGTTTTGATTAGAACGCCAGTTTTTATTAACTTTCACATACAATTCTAAGTGTACTTGTTTGCCAAAAAATTTCTCAAGATCTTTTCGGGCTTCCACACCAACGCGTTTGAGGGCTATTCCCTTATGGCCAATGATAATTCCTTTTTGTGTTTCGCGCTCCACCATAATAACAGATCGCATACGGATGATATCGTCTTCTTCAAAAAATTCTTCGGTATCTACCTCAACAGCATAAGGAATCTCTTTCTTGTAATGAATCAAAATCTTTTCACGGATTTTTTCATTCACAAAAAACCGTTCGGGTTTGTCTGTCAATTGATCTTTTGGATAATAGGCGGGCGATTCTGGTAATAATTCCAAAATACGGTCAAAAACATTTTTCACATTAAAGCCTTCCAATGCCGAAATCGCAATAAACTCTGCGTTGGGAACTTTTTGTTGCCAAAGCTGTGCTTGGGCTTCCAATTGTTCTTGGTTAGAAGTATCAATTTTATTTAAGAGTAATAAAACAGGTTTCTTGGAGGCAGTAATTTTATTGAAAAACGATTCGTCTTTTAATTCTTTTTCGCCTATTTCAACCATATAAATTAAAATATCGGCATCTTCAAAAGCAGACTTCACAAAGTCCATCATAGAACTTTGCAGTTCATAAGCGGGCTTAATAATTCCAGGGGTGTCCGAAAGAATCACCTGAAAATCATCGCCATTGACAATCCCTAAAATTCGGTGGCGCGTGGTTTGTGCCTTCGACGTGATAATGGATAATTTTTCGCCTACAAAGGCATTCATCAGGGTTGATTTTCCGACGTTTGGATTTCCGATGATATTAACAAAACCTGCTTTGTGCATTTAATTTAATTTTCCACAAAGTTACAACCTTCCTTTTAGACTATCTAAAAATTAAATACTTAAGAACTTTGGGAGTCGCGCATAAATGCTTCTGCTTTGTCTACCATAGCCCTACTGCCACACACAAAAGGCACACGCTGATGCAGTTCCGTGGGCTGTATGTCCAAAATTCGATCGATTCCATCACTAGCTTTCCCATTCGCTTGTTCGGCCAAAAATGCCATGGGGTTACATTCGTATAATAATCGTAATTTTCCGTTCGGATTTTTGGAACTTGTAGGATATAAATAAATCCCGCCTTTGATCATATTTCTATGAAAATCCGACACCAAAGATCCGATATATCGTGATGTATAGGGACGATCGCCTTCTTCCATTTGACAGTATTTGATGTAGTTTTTAATCCCTTGTGGAAAGTGAATATAATTACCCTCATTGACAGAATAAATAGTCCCGTGTTTAGGGAATTGCATTTGCGGGTGAGATAAATAAAATGTGCCAATTGCAGGATTTAAGGTAAACCCATTGACACCATCACCAGTGGTGTATACCAACATGGTCGATGTTCCATAAATAATATATCCTGCTGCAACTTGTTCGCGCCCTTTTTGTAAAAAATCCTGATCTTGAACGGGAGTACCTACAGGGGTCACTCGTCTATAAATTGAAAAAATAGTCCCTACTGAAACATTCACATCAATATTAGAGGACCCATCCAAGGGATCTATAAGTACAACGTATTTGTTTTGATGGTTTTGATCGTTGCTATTGATGGCTATGAAGCTGTCTTCTTCTTCACTTGCAATGCCACATACTATATTCCGGTTGACAAGGGTTTGAATAAATTTTTCATTGGCATACACGTCCAGTTTTTGTTGATCTTCTCCCTGGACATTGGTATCGCCAGCAGTACCCAAAATATCCACTAAGCCGGCTTTGTTGACTTCGTAATTGACCACTTTAGCAGCCAGTCGTATGGAGTTGATAAGTCTTGA
>Ga0209533_1001333_pt1 | contig 23050 bp, 15 predicted proteins | sample COG_04_FD_184748 | JGI IMG/M metagenome (GOLD analysis project Ga0209533, IMG submission 184748) | Pelagic Microbial community sample from North Sea - COGITO 998_met_04 (SPAdes) (version 2) | ecosystem: Environmental > Aquatic > Marine > Neritic zone/Coastal water | place: Helgoland, sampling...
CAACGTTCCGTGTATGGTGTCGTAGCATCCCGCAGGGGGCTATGCACTATACACATTGTTGTATGCCGTTTTTATTTTATTCATTTCGTTTTTAGCGTTGCGTGAAAGCTCTTTTAAATTTGTGAGGCACGAGCAAACTTTAAATGTGCTTGAACTTGCGTTGGCTTATTCCGGCTTTTCAAATCTATTTATCAATCCTTCTAAACTACTTGTCTTTTCAACTTTGTCGTGAGGTATCAAAAGGTATCTCCATTTTTTTCCTCCGTTTTTACTCGTGAACTCATTAGCATACTTACAGTATCTAAGAGCAGCTTTCATTTTTAGTTGTACTTCTTCTGTTTCAACTTCTTTCGCTTTTTTAGGTTCACACATAAAAATTGAGTCTTCCGTTTCTACTACAAAATCAGGTACATATCGTCTTGAATTTTGACCCCAGTATATTCTAAATTGATTGTCAGCAGGTCTTAACCATTTTATAACTGAATTATCATTTTCAATTACAAAAGCAAAATCCTTTTCAGTATTAGAGTCAAACTTGTACTCGTAGTGGCAAGCTTTTTCAAAACCACGATAAACATACTTAGGCACAAGACTCAAAGGCTGAATGATGTCAGTGTAATGTCTATATCCATTCTCTTTCGGTACTGTGAAATTCCAATCTTCTATTTTTACAAATGGTAAAATTTTTGGCGGAACATAATCAGGATCACTCATTTTAAAATGAGCTTTTAATTGGTCATATATTCTACTAGCAATCAGTTTACGATATTGACGAACGAGAACAGGAAGCTCTTCTTCAGAAATAGCTTCTTTCATTTTGTCCAAAGCTTGATGAACTAATTTGTTCAGTAAATCAGCACTTTCATCATAATCAACATCTGAGTAGTTAATCAATTCAGCTATTACTTGATTGGCTGGGGTTTCATTTACAAATGCTCCTTGACGTACACCAAGTGTATCTACCTTTTGGTCTTTCAGTCCCATTCGGATGATTTCTTCTTGCATCACGTTAAGTTCAAAACCAGATGAAATATCTAAGTCAAAATCTTCAAACCAAGTGGATACTTCTTCTAATACCAAATCCATTCTTGGTATCTCAATAATTTGAGCCTTAAATGAGGCAACTACTTCATCATATTGAGCTTCTGCTTCTGCCACAATTTGAGGCATGAATATGTTTTGTTGACCTTTGGTTAGTTCTTTTTTGATTTTCTCAATGGCTTTTTTCTTAACCTCTGGTTTAGCTAAATCACTTACACTCTTTACGCCTTCACTTGCTGTAAAAGTTGGTATGGCATTTACTATGGCTTTTTTGGCTTCTAACGCGTGGGTTAATTGTTGTTTTTTCTCAGGATTTTGAACCTGGTCAATTTTAGCTTGTTCACGCCTTACTTCTGCATTTACTTTAGTTTCAGAAGTGACTACTACAGATGGAGTTTTTAATTCAGCTTCATCTAATTCGATATAGGTTAACTTATTTAAAACAGAATCAGGATTTTTAGCTTCTGTGATAACCTTGTCGAAATTGTCGTGAGCCAACACCGTTAGCTTATCCACTTTATCTACTCCTGTTCGCTTACCGTTGTACGGAAGTCTTAAACCTCTACCAATGGTTTGTTCAATTAGAATAGAAGCATTTGCAGCTCTAAGCGGCACAATAGTGTAAAGATTGGTAACATCCCAACCTTCTTTTAGCATGTTTACATGAATAACAATTTCAATTTCGTTATCAGGGCTTTCTAGGGTTAGGAATTGTTTTTCAATTTCTTCAACTTTCTTGGTAGAGGAATCTATTTGTAAAACCTTGCCTTCATATTTTCCTTGATAAAAAGCATTTGAACTAATGTAATTGTAAATTTCAGTTGCATGATTTATGTCTTTTCCAACAACAAGTATAAATGGCTTTACTTGATCTACATTGTTGTTTCGTGAATAAAGTTCAAGCTCATTTTTGGTGTCTTCATGTACCGAAATAGCATCTTCTAATTTGAATTGGTCTATTTCGTTTTGAGTTAAGTTCTTTTTATCAAAGTCCTTACGTGTTGCAATAGCAGGGGACTTTACATACTTACCATCTTCAAGTGCCTGCGCCAAATTATACTCAAATACTACATTTTTAAATGCTTTACCTTTTTCATCTGTTGGCGTAGCTGTCAATTCTAGACCAAGAATAGGTTTAAGTTCATTAATTGCATTTTTAGAAGCGTCTGCATGATAGCGATGAGCCTCATCCATTAGAATCACTAAATCGTCTAATCCCGCCAGATAATTCCAGTATGATTGTCCTAGATATTCTGAAATTCTTTTAATTTTTGGTGGTTTACCTTTTTCTTTTCCTCTACTCGCTGCCGTATTTTCAGAATTAAACTTAGAAATATTAAAGACATTGATACGAACCTCATTATCATTGAACAAGTTCCCTTGCTGAGCGTAATTGTCACCATTGATAATTACAGGACGATTTGTTACAAATTCACTAATACCTTTGAATACATACTTTGGATGATTGGGATTCCCAAAATCTTCAATCAATTTTTCGTAGATAGTAAGATTGGGAGCTAATACAAAGAAATTACGAATGTTTTTTTCTAAATGTAAGTAGGTGATAAAAGCACCCATTAAACGGGTTTTACCTACTCCCGTAGCAATTGAAAAACAAAGGGAAACAAAGTCTCTTTCAAAATCTTTACAACTAGGGTAGTGTGCTTGTACTTTAGCCAGTTCAGCTTGTAAATCAACTTCCTTTTTTAATTCTAATTCTTCTGCCAACTTGGCAACTAAATCCAATGAGTCCCTTAAAGGGTCTCTTAAGGATAAACGGTTTTTTATTCTGTTAGCAGTATTATTCATTGTCAAAGTCTTCTTCCGTTTCGTTAATATCGTCTTCTTGTGGAAGATTTATAATGTTTAGGCTGTAATCGTCTTTGGCAAATTCACATTTACCCAATAGCATTTGCGGTATTTTCTTAAGAGAAATATTACCAAAACGATTAGCACATTCTGGTTGGAATTTCTTTGCACAAATAAGTAAACTATCACCTTCTTGTAATTGATCATGAAGTTGGTCTAGCAGTTCTACGGTAACAAATTGTGTAGTCGTATAGATAAAATCTTGTTCGGAGCTAAAACCTTGTTTCCAGTAGTTTTCTGCATTGGGGGAATAGCTAAAACCTTCTTGTTTTGCCATAGCTGCGGCCAACATGTTGGCATTGTATTCTTTACTAATTACCCAATTGTCGTATTGGTCTTTATTAAGTAAGCTAGGAGCTAATTCATAGAATTTGAAACCTCCGCCACCTTGCCAATTGACATCTGATGTTATGCCTTGATTGTCATTTCCATCAATAACATTTTTCATTCTGGGTATTGTGTGTGAAAAGCAATGAGGCCCCATTTCTATCCCAATCCATTTTCTTTCCATTTTGTTTGCAACGGCAGAAGTGGTTCCACTACCTACAAAACTATCTAATACTAAGTCACCTTTGTTAGAAGCCATGCCAATTACTCTTTTAACTAATGCTTCTGGCTTCTTCCCTTTTTTAAATGTTACTCCCCCTTCATTATCTAATCCAGTTGTCTTAATATCCTGCCAAAAATCACCAGGATGAATTGTTAAATAGTCATCTGCAAATAATAGTTTAATCCGTGGTTGAGAAGCTTCAGAATTGTATCCAGATTTTATTAGATACTTTTTCTTTTGGGGTGTAATAATTAAAAATGAACTATTTGTATTTAGTTTTCTTTTTTCATCTGCAATAGACTTTGCTCCTCCAGTTGTAGCTACATCCCTAAAAATACGCCAAGAATTTTCATATTTAACTCTCAATTTATCTTCTACAGTATTAACCTTTTCTAGTTGATATAGTTCATTTATACTAGCGAAGGTAAATTTAGAACATATGCTATCTGCTATAATTATATCTTCATCTGTCGCATCTTTATTGTTCATTATTTCTTTGACAAGAATTACCTCTTTTTTAGTTACTCCTTGCCCGAATATTTTATACTCGTTATCCCATTTATCTTTAGGGATTCTTTCAACAAATAAGTTCTTTATTCCATTTTTTCGAGCAACTATTATGTACTCTTTAAGCTTTGGAATTCTACCTGAATTTACTACATGAGCCATTTTAACACCAGTTGCTTCTGACATTTTAACACATATTGTTTTTAGATTCTTTTGAGAATGGAATACTTCTAACAATAACATATATAGCCTTGCGTATTCATTATCATCAATTTGTACGGCTAAAGTACCATCCTCATGTAGAAGATTTTTCAATAACTCTAAACGTGGTTTCATCATTGATAACCACTCAGAATGTTCAATCCCATCCTCATAACCAACCTCTTTACCGTCAGCGTCAATTCTACTTCCTGTATTGTAAGGAGGGTCTATATAAATACACTTGATTTTTCCTGCATAATCTTGCTCTAGTGCTTTTAGAGCAAGTAAGTTATCACCATGAATAAGCATGTTATCGGAGTTTGAATCTCCATAACTGTATTCTGGATTTTCTATTAATATGCGTGGTTCTAGGGTAGGTTCGTCACCTTTGCCTATCCACGTTAATTCTAATTTTTGTTGTTTTTTTTTAGCCATAAAAATCTCTTATATCAGTTTCCATTGAATGGTAAACAATTCTTTTTCTTCTAATTTTTGAGCCAAACGTTCTTCAATATTACTTAACACATCATCTTTTTTACCGTCAATCTGGTCTTGGGCTTCAAAGAGGTGTTTTCGTTTTTCGTTTCGCTTTTTCTCTAAATCTTTAATCGCTCTTTGCTCTTTTACTTTTGTCTGTAAATCGAGTTTTTTTCGAGCTTCTGCTTTACGGAGTTTTATCTCAGCATCTAAGTCTTTAATCTCGCGTTCCAAACTGATTTTCATATCATCAGCCCATTTGTCTAATTTGTCATATTCTTGGTCAAAATACTCAGCATTACGCTGCATGTTTTCTTCCAATATTTCTTGCTTTTGAGCTTTGTTCAATTCAGCCAGTTGTACTTTTTCTACTTCTGAAATTATAGTTTGGTTTTCAATAGTTGCAGGTAGGTTAAATAGCTTTTGTGCTACTTCGCTATCCACTTTATTTCCTGCTTGGTCAATCGCATTAAGAATGAGGTAATCTTCTTCTTCAAAAGAAATGATACTCAATTGCTGTACTTGTAAAGTACCTGCTTGTCCAATGTATTCCTCCAAGGCTACCATATTGGTTGGATGACTACTATAGTCAAAAATCAAGGTTTGGGCTTCGAGTTCAGTTTCCTTGCAAGCATGTATAATTTGTTTAGCCAATGGATGGCCAGCACGATAGAGGTTAGCATCATCAGCCAATTCCTGCTGAGATTTTTTAACGCTATCACCACTCTTTAATAATTGATAACGTCCTTCGTTAATTTTGAAATTAGGAAAAGGGTTTTTCTTTAATCGAAAAACGTCTTTGTCAAAATCAAAAGAAGCATAACCATCCAAATAGTATTTGGTAATACTCCACAACCAAGCTTCATACTGGTTAAGATATGATTTTCCTTTTTCAAGGTTAACTTTCAATTTATGGTGTACTTCATCATCAAAATGTTCTAGCAGTTGTTCTCTCGTTTCGTCTAAGCGAGAAGTAATACTTTCATCCATTTCATTTTGTAAGGCATCAAAAGCACCCTTAATTTCTTCTGGTTTTCTACACTCTTGATAAATCTGTGCAATACGCTTTTCAAAATCAACTCCAGAACTAATACTCCCTAAAACTTCATCAGACGCACCAAACACTCCATTAAAGAGTTGGAATTTTTGGTCTAGTAATTCATAAACACGTTGGTCAGCTTCATTGGCTTTGTTCAAGAAATTGATAACCACTACATCATGTTTTTGACCATATCTATGAATACGTCCAATTCGCTGTTCTATACGTTGTGGATTCCAAGGCATATCGTAATTCACCATCAATGAACAAAACTGTAAGTTGATACCTTCCGCAGCAGCTTCGGTTGCAATTAATATGGTTGCTTCATTTCTAAAATGGTCTACAATAGCCTGCCTAATATCAGCGGCTCTAGCACCAGTTACTCTATCTGTTCCTTTGTGTTCTTCTATCCAGTCCTTGTATATCTGTTTTGACTTAGCATCATTGTTTGAACCGTTGAATAAGACTATTTTGCCTTCATATCCATTTTTAGATAAGTGGTCGGATAGATAGCTTTGTGTTCTTGTCGATTCAGTAAATATGATTGCTTTTTGATTCGCTCCCAATTCAGAAAGTTTTTCAAAACCTTTTTCTAGTGCCATTAATAGTTTTTCTCCTTTGGCATTTTTAGAAATGGAAAACGCTAAGTCTTTGAATGTGGAAACATTATCCAGTTCTTTTTGAACTTCGTCTAATTCTTCTTCAGAAAGCAATTCAAAAGAGGTTTCCTCATCTTCCTCCCACTCATCTTCAAGTTCATTGAAGGTTTCAAACTCTCTACCTAGTTCTACTTTTTTATTTAAAAATACTTGGTCTGTTAGTATCGCTTTTAATTTTGTTTCCAGGGCTTGTAAAGTACCCGAAATTGCATAAGTAGATGAAGCCAATAGCTTTCGTAAGATCAATGTCATTAATTGTCTTTGGCTATTCGGCAAAGCGTACAATTTTGGTGACTGCAAATATTCAGTTACTAAATCATACAGCGCTTTTTCATCATCGAAAGGGAAATACTCTTCTACAATTGCAATTCTATTCGTGTAATTGATGTATTCTAAAACTTGTCTACGAAGCGTTCTTTTACAAACAGGTTCAAGACGTTTTTTTAAATCTTGAAATGCATCATCAGTAGTAATTCTACCAAATTGACTTTTGAAACTTTTTAAATCACCAAAAGCATATTCATCAATGAAGCTTACCAATCCAAACAACTCTAAAATTGAGTTTTGAAGAGGTGTTGCCGTCAACATGATTTTTGGTGAATGCTGAATTGCATTTTTTATGGCATTCGCAATTTTATTATTGGGCTTATAGACATTTCTCAATCTATGTGCTTCATCAATTATCACTAAATCCCAATTCACCATTTGCACATATTGCTCCTTAGAACGAATGAACTGAAAAGATGAAAGAATGATGCTGTCTTGCTCAAAAGGATTTGCTTTTCCTTCTTTTTTAAGTTTGTTAAAGGACTTAGATTCCAGAACTGTTGATGGCAAGAAAAACTTATCCGCCAATTCTTGATTCCATTGTTTTCTCAAGTTAGCAGGACAGATTATTAAAAGTTTGCGCTTTCTTTCAGCCCACTTTTGAGATATGATAATACCTGCCTCAATCGTTTTTCCTAAACCAACTTCATCCGCTAATATTGCTCCCTTAGACAAAGGTGATTTAAAAGCAAATAACGCTGCCTCAACTTGATGAGGGTTCAAATCAACTTGCGCGTCTTGCAGTGAAGCAGTGAACTTACCAATGTCATTGGCAGGTCTTCTTCTTGTTAGCTCATGAGCAAAATATTTGGCTTGGTATGATGTGATATTCATTCTTTGCTCACTTTTAGGGCGTATTTCAATGCCTCTTTTTTTAGAGGTTCATTTTCTAATTCTTTTAAAATTTTATCTGCAAGCCAGATAGTTGTCAATTCTTCAATTGGATAATTGAGTTCTTTGGATATGTTTTCAATTTCAATTTTCCTAAAATATCGTTCGCCACGTTCCATTTTACTCAATAGAGCGGTGTCTATATCCAACTTAGCAGCAAGCTGTCTAAGCAGTATATTTTCCTTTTCTCTAAGCTCTCTAATCTTTTGACCAATCATATTTTTGTCTTTTCAATATTAGACTTGACAGATATTGTCAAATATAAGAATCTTTATGAGAATATTGCACTAAAGCGTGGGGGTATTTAAGCTCTTTTTACGCGGAGGAACGTAGCGGAAAATGTGCGGTGGGCTTTTCCTTTTTTTTTCAATGGCATACAACGAAATTGTGTATGGTGCGTATCCCGTAGGGTATGCACTATACACCTTGTTGTGCTTTCGTGCTTTTATTCAATTTCTCTCTCAAGATTTACTATCATAGGTAAGTTTGAACGAATCGCTTTTCCTGTCACAATTGCATGATATCGTTTCAAATTTGGCAATGCTTGAACTAAGTCCTTACCAATATAATTTCCTAGAAAATTAAAGCTAGTCTCGTCAAAGGCTTGATAACATATGATTGTATTGCATTGGGTCAGAACTGTTTTGGAAACATTTGCTGTTCTTTGAGCAATTACAAGTAGGCCGACACCAAATTTACGACCTTGTAAAGCAACCTGTCCCATTTTGTTAACTACCGCCTTACTGTCCCAATCATTAACCCCTAGAAAATTTCCTTCAGGAACTATTGTATGCGCTTCTTCAAGAACAAGACAAATTCTCATAGGTGAATTAGCTTCATAAGCTTCTTTTGCCTTAGAAAATATAAGACTAATGAAGTTTTCTGTAGATTGTATTACGCCAACAGTATTACTTACAGTTGGGAGTTCTACGAGTCCAATTGAGTCATCTTGAGAAGCTAAAAAAGCATCCAAGTTATTATTGTTGAGCGAAGTCAGTTCCTGTTTCTTTTTCCATTCCCCCGTGAAGTCAATACAAATGACTTTAGTATCAGTCTTTAGTTGGTCAATTAATTCCCTGGCTAAAAATGATTTACCTGATCCTGTAACACCAATTAATGCTGTGTGATGGCTTATTGCTTCATGTAAATTAATTACAGAAGGAAGCTGCGTATTGGGTATTGAACCCAACTCAAAGTCAGGATAGTCATAATCTTCTACTTCAATATCGCTAGTGTCTGCTTTGAAAATGGGTGTATTAATGGAAGGAACCCACCCGAATTTTTGAAAAGAAAGAAGGTCATTTTTCCATTCTCCAAGTTGAATTGCTTCTCCTTCGATGAACCCTGTTTCATTCTTACTTTCCAACTTTTCAAGCTCTGTTGTTCCACTAATTACCTGATAAAATAGTCTATGGCTACCTACTTTCAGTTCCAATAAATCTCCTTCCTGAATGTCATCGGTTTGTTTTGAATATTCAAATTTTATCGAGCCAATAGATGATTTTTCAATTACTACACCAACGAAATCTTTTATTCTAAGTGAATTAGATAGTTCTTCTATTTCATTAGGCTCAACAACTTTACAAACTACATTTCGCTTGAAGTAGGTTAAATCTTTAGTGGTAGTTCCTAACTGTAATACTTTAATCCACTTTTCTTGATTTAGTAGATATGTATCAAATACAATACCTGCGATTGCATAAGAATCTGAGTCTTGCATTGAATATTTAAAGGTTACAATATCAAATCGCTTGATGTTCTTGCTTCTATCTTCATATAGCTTTACAAGGAATATTTTCTTTGATTGAACTCCGAAAATTTCGCCAATAGCATTTGACTGCATTTTATTTTGTTTTCTAGCAAACGAATTATGAAGCGATTTTGAGTCGATGATTAATACTGAACCCCACAGAATTACCATTGTAAAAAGGTAACTGTCACTTAGTTCCTTAACTATTTCTGATTTGTACAGGATGAGAACTGAGATGAAGACAAAAGAGTAAATGACTTTTCCCCTTCCAACAAAAACTGCAATGTTTTTAAGATGATTAGATAACTTATTTCTAGCTGATTCAGGGCTTTCATTGTCAGATGTGAGGGCAATAGCAATGATAGATAGGACGATTAAAATTCCGATTAATGATATTGTGAAATACCAAAGAGTATCGTTGGTAAATGACCCTTTTATTGATAGATAGACGAGTAATAACGGAATTGAATTTGTAATTACATTTTTTGGGGATGAATAGTATGGCTCTATGAACAGGATTGAAAAAAATAACATGAAAAGGCCTGAATAAAACCAAATATTTTTGGTTGAAGTATCAGGAAGAATGGAGTCCGTTAGCACGTAATGAATTCCTATAAAAAAGACAACACTAACTAATAGAAGAATGAACCTATTTGTGATATAGAACTTTAGTTTGTCCATGAAGTTTTAGTCTTTTGATTCATTTTTCCATTTTATCGATTCGGTTTTTCGCATGAAGCACAACGTGTTTGTGTATGATTTCGTTGCGTGTTTCAGCAACTAATTTAGCAAATACAGACCGAATAGAAAATCCGCGAGGATTTTCGTAAGTAGGCGAGTACTAGCAATGAATTATACACGGTGTTGTAAAACGTTTTTTAGAACGGAAGCTCGTTTCGTGTATCCCATTCCTGTTTTGTCATAATATTTTTAGACAATACATAATTTTTCCAAAAGTACTTTCCTTTTTTAGTTAGCAAATAATAAACTCTTTGATTTTCTTCATCATCAACCCTTTTTATTAATCCGCTATAAATTAATTTCTCAATTATAATGTTGTCTGTGTCTTTTGGGATTGATTTAAACTGACTTATTTCCGTTCCGATTTTCTCAAAATAAGTCGAGACTTCTGTTTTTAGAAACTCATCATATTCTTTGTCTAATTTATTTTTCAAATCCTCAGAATATTCTACATCATCAGGACTTTCCAGACTAATATATTGTTCAAGTTTATTTCTCTCCTTTTTCGAAGTATTTAAATCTATTTTTAAACTCTCAATAAGTTTTTGCTTTTCTTCGTTAGAAGTTGTTAGCTCCTCAATTTTGTTGTTCAATTGCGAAATCTCGACATTACCAGCTTTTTCTTGTTCATATTTATATTCCGCTTCTGCAATTTTTTGTTTATTCACCAAGTCAGCAAGTTGTTCTTTTACTAAATTTTCTTTTCGTCCGCTTTTTGCAAAACGAGCTAAAATTTCTACAATCCAAGTGAAATAAGGTAAGAGAATCACATAACCCAAACTAAATAGTAGAGGATAGTATAAATTGTATTCTATTTGACTAAAGTTTTCTGTGACATAAGTAATTCTGTCTTCAATTTTTTTGTCTGACAGAAATACAGTAAAAATTGGTCTCCAATTAAACGCAATCCAAGAGAATAGGAAGGAAAAAAGTAATGGGTTTTTCAATCTCTCGTTTGAGACTTGAAAAAAGTTATTTATAAATTCTTTCATTATTTCGGTGTTCCTTTTAAATGTTTTACAACTTGTTATATGGAGAACAAACGCCCTGTTTATAGGTATATATTTCCGGATAATAGGAGCTTTTGTTCTCGTTTATTATTTCCCGCCGTCCAGTTCATCTTGCCATTCCAACAAATTTTTCCACTTACCGTCGTATGCTAAGCGGGCTTGTTTTGGCCATGTTCCAGGGACATGCATTTTAAAGGCGTCTCCACCACTGTCTAAGATTGTTTGACACCTTTCAATGTTACACTCCGCCAAAGCTTTCCAGCTTCTCACGCCATTGTTGTGAAATAGTTGTTGGATTTTTGGCCCAATTCCCTCAATAACCGTCAGGTCATTTTCTTTAATGGGTCTTCCAAACACACTTTTAGCCAAGGCTGCATTAAATAATGATTTAGTAGAATCCACTCTTTTGAAAGAGGCGTCTGTACTTGTTTTTTTATTCTTGCAAGCTTTTAGTTCTGCTTCAAGGCGTTTAATTTGTAATTTATAGTCATCACAATTTTTACAGTCGTTCTGTTTGTTAAATAAGCGGCCTAGAAGGTAGCCGAATAACGCAGATAATAGTCCAACGATTAAGGGGATTAGCATACACCAGTTCATAATGTTTTATTTTTTAGTTAATTAATAATTAGTTCTGTTCTTCTGTTTTTAGCTTTTCCAGCAGCAGTCCTGTTGGTTGCAATTGGAGCAGATTCTCCTTTTGAGGTCGTTTTGACTTTGTCACCGTCCACATTCAATTTCAATAACTGTCGTCTAGTGAAATCGGCACGACGCTGTCCAAGTTCCATATTAAATTTGTCTGACCCGTCGCTATCACAATGCCCAACAATGGTGCAAGAACGATCTTCATACGAGTTGAGGTAATCTGCCAGTGCTCCAAGATTAGTATTTTTCAAAGTCAGGTTAGATGTTGCGTGTTTTCCAGACCCAAAATTCATTAAAGTAGGCGATTTTAATAGGTTGTTTTTTAGGAGATCCTGCTTGGATGAATCCTCAGTGAGTAAAAGCGCGTAAGGACCGTGTAAAACACCAGAACCGTCCGGTTGAAGACCTTCATTCATGACGCCAGAAGGGAGAATTTTATCAGCTGAAATCCCTCTGGAAGTCAGTTGTTTTTTAATTGCTTCGGCTCGTGCCATCCCCAAATCTCCAAAAGTAGAGGTGTTAGATTCCTCACCTTTAAAATACCCCATTACTTTTAAAACTTTTGATGGGTTTTGAGATAGATGGTTTTTTAGCTTTTCAATTGGGTCATTCAAAGATTCAGGAACAGGCGTTAAAACAGCGTGGCCAGATGTATTGAAATTGAAATTTTCATTGGTCCCAATATCAAAGTCAGCACCCGAAATCGAAAAAGGATTCAAGTTTTTAGAAACAGTAGCGGCGTTATTAGAAATGTTTGTTTTGATGTTGTTCGTCGCATTCTGACAGCAATTACAACAGAAGTACCAGTAAAGGATACATCCAATAATAATGGAGAATACTATCCCCAACAAATAGGTGGTTTTCTTGCTCATGTGATTTGGTTTTTACGTTGTAAACACAACAAATCTAATTATCGTGTACTCATAAGACACACAAACAAAAAAAAGTCACATCTAGTGGATGTGACTTTTAAAATAAGAATGTAAATTAATTTATAAATCGAATTTAATTCCTTGCGCTAAAGGTAATTCATCGGAGTAATTAATGGTGTTTGTTTGACGTCGCATATACACTTTCCATGCATCAGAACCAGACTCACGTCCACCGCCCGTTTCTTTTTCACCTCCAAAAGCCCCTCCAATTTCGGCGCCAGAAGTTCCAATATTTACATTGGCAATACCACAGTCAGAACCCGAATATGACAAGAATTTTTCTGCTTCTTTTAGCTCATTAGTCATTATCGCAGACGACAAACCTTGGGCCACTCCATTTTGTTTTTGGATGGCATTTTCTACCGCACCCGTGTATTTCATTAAATATAAAATAGGGGCAAATGTTTCATGCTGCACAATTTCAAAATGGTTTTCGGCTTCAATAATCGCGGGCTTTACATAACAACCACTTTCATAGCCTTCTCCCTCTAAAACTCCGCCATCAACCAATACGTTGCCTCCTTCAGCTTTTGCTTTTTCAATAGCCGCTAAATAGGTGTTTACAGAATCATGATCGATTAAGGGTCCAATATGGTTTTTTTCATCTAAAGGATTTCCAATGGTTAATTGCCCATAGGCACCAACAATCGCATCTCTTACTTTATCATATACAGATTCGTGAATAATGAGACGTCGTGTCGACGTACAACGTTGTCCGCAAGTTCCTACAGCACCAAAAATTGCTCCAGGGACCACCACTTTTAAATCGGCAGTTGGTGTGATAATAATGGCATTATTGCCTCCCAACTCTAGTAAAGATTTTCCAAAACGTTGGGCAACCGTTGCACCAACAATTCGTCCCATTCTTGTAGAACCCGTAGCAGATACTAAAGGCACTCGCGTATCGGTTGTCATCATTTCTCCAACGGTATAATCACCATTAATGATCGAAGAAATTCCTTCAGGCAACTTATTTTCTTTTAAAATCTCGGCAATAATATTCTGGCAGGCAATAGAGCAAAGCGGGGCTTTTTCAGAACCTTTCCACACACATACATCCCCACAAATCCATGCCAAAGCAGTATTCCAAGCCCACACAGCGACAGGAAAATTAAACGCAGAGATAATACCTACTACTCCAATAGGATGCCATTGTTCTCGCATCACATGACCAGGACGCTCAGAAGGAATGGTTTGCCCGTTTAATTGTCGAGACAATCCAACCGCAAAATCACAGATATCAATCATTTCTTGAACTTCGCCATACCCTTCTTGTAAGGATTTTCCCATTTCATAAGACACTAATTTTCCGAGCGGTTCTTTTAAATCTCTTAGCTTATTTCCAAACTGACGGACAATTTCGCCACGTTGTGGTGCTGGCATTGTTCGCCACTCTGGGAACGCCGCCGTTGCAGCCGTCATCACTGCTTCATAGTCTGCTTGAGAGGTGCAAACCACGCTTCCAATTTTTTGACCATCAACTGGCGAAAAACTATCCAGGGTAGGGCCATTTCCAAAGCTATTAGCACCTGTTGAAGTCCCTAAGTTTATATCTTTAACTCCAAGAGCATCCAATGCATCTTGAATTTTAAAAGTATTAAAGTTTGTGTTCATTTTTTATAATTTTATAAATCGGTTTGAGTTGCGAATATAATAATTTTATAGCCACTTTAATGATAATTACATAATCATTCCCAGTCGCAAAAAGGATACTTACTGAGATTAGAATTATAATATCTTACATCGCCAGTGACTTCTTGTCCTAGCCAGCTAGGTTTAGAAAAAACGTCGTTTTCAGCGCTTAATTCAACCTCAGCAATTACCAATCCAGCATTTAAGCCTTCAAATTCATCAACTTCAAACAGGTGATTGCCGACTGAAACTTCATGCCTTATTTTACGGATGATCGTTTTTTCACACAAGCCTAAAAGTGTCTCGGCGTCTGTTTTAGAAATTTCCTTTTCCCATTCAAACCGACTTAGTCCACTTTGGTTGCTTTTTCCCTTAACCGTCATAGAGCCTTTTTGGTCATTAAGACGAATCCGAACTGAGCGCTCGGGATGACTGTTTAAATACCCTTGAGCTATCGTCGATTTTTTTGAAGCTTCTACACGATACCTGTCAGAGAGTACCAAAAATTTACGTTCAATTTCAATCATAAAAAATAAGCTAGTGATTAGATGCTCTAAATTTACAGTAAGTCAACCGATTTACCAATACGAAATAGAAAACAACTTTTTTAAACGCTTTCAAGGATACTTATCTGGAGTAATTGCTAAAAAATATGGAATGAATTCTTTGGTTTGCTAAGATTTCGTTGGGATAACACAACCAATATGCGAATATTCGCAAAAATCCTACTTTCATAGAGTGATTTCGGAGTTGCTTTAGTAATTTTGGAAGCAACTAAATGTATTAAAGTAATGTCCACTCAGCCAAAAATCACCAGATTTAAACAAAACGTTTTGTCCAAATATCAAATATACAACAGTATATTTATGACCCTTCCTTTTAATTCGATTACAAAAACCGGTGCGCTTTTGCCGCTTTTTTTTGAAACTTGTAAAAAAGGATTTGCAAATAATGAAGATCCTACTGCGATTGTAGATACGTTCTTTAGAAAATATCAAGCAAGACGATCTCCTAAAAGTCAAATCGATTTGTTGTTTCGTTTTATACAATATATTGAGCGTCAAGTGGTTTTATTTGATGCCATCGAAGACGCCGCCTTCCCTGTTGTTAACAATATGGACGGAATTGGAACTTTGAGAAGTCTAAAAGAAAAAGTAAGCTCTGAGAATAAGGTAGAAATACTTCAAAAATACTTAGAGGAATTCAAAGTGCGTATTGTGTTAACAGCGCATCCAACGCAATTTTACCCAGGATCTGTATTAGGAATCATCACCGATTTAACCGAAGCCATCCGTGAAAACGACCTGTTTCGCATCAACGAATTGTTAGCACAATTAGGAAAAACACCTTTCTTTAAACAAACCAAGCCAACACCTTACGATGAAGCAGTGAGTCTTATTTGGTATTTAGAACATGTGTTTTATAAATCGTTTGGGAGTGTTTATGACTATATTCAGCAAAATATTTTTGACGGCAAACACATTGATAACGACATTATTAATATTGGTTTTTGGCCAGGAGGCGACAGAGATGGGAACCCATTTGTAACCCCAGAAATCACTTTGAAAGTTGCGGCAAGGCTGCGTGAAACGATTATAAAAAACTATTACCGGGACTTAAGAGGTCTTAAAAGAAAACTATCTTTTGCGGGGGTTGAAGATCGAGTTGTGGCCTTAGAAGTGGAGCTTTATAAGATTATAACCAACAAAAAATCTACCTTAACATTAGAGTATTTAACGTCAGAGTTAAAAGAAATTAAAGCCGTAGTTGTTCAGGAGCACCAATCGCTTTATGCTTCTGAATTGAACAGCCTTTTAAATAAAATTCATTTATTTGGATTCCACTTTTCTACTTTAGATATCCGTCAAGACAGTCGTGCGCATGCTGCGGTATTTAACGATATGGTCAACGTGATGATTGAAAGCGGAAGCTCTAGTTTCCCTGGAAATTACCATGATTTGCCAGAAACAGATCAAATTGAGGTGTTGTCCAAAATTAAAGGACGTGTTGATTTTGATTTAATTACGGATAAAGACACATTAAAAGCCTTAAAAACGATGGAGGCGATTAAAACCATTCAGCAGACGAATGGCGAAAAGGCAGCCAATCGTTACATCATTAGTAATAATCAAAGCACGCTCCATGTCATGCAGCTGTATGCAATGCTTAAGCTCGTTGCATTTGAAGAGGAACTAACAGTGGATTTAGCACCGCTTTTTGAAACCATTACAGATTTACAAAATGCACCTTCCGTCATGGAAGACCTTTATTCTAATCCCGAATATGCTGCGCACTTAAAAGCGCGAGGAAACAGACAAACCATCATGCTCGGGTTTAGTGACGGCACCAAAGACGGCGGTTATTTAATGGCCAATTGGGCGATTTATCAAGCAAAAGAGTTGTTAACGGCGATGTCTAGAAAGTATGATGTTACGGTTATTTTCTTTGATGGTCGTGGTGGACCACCTGCAAGAGGTGGTGGAAAAACACATAATTTCTATGCGTCACTAGGGCCAACAATTGAAGACAAGGAAGTTCAGCTTACGATTCAAGGGCAGACCATAAGTTCTAATTTTGGAACGTTAGAGTCCTCACAATATAACCTTGAACAATTGATTAGCTCGGGGATTCATAATAGCTTGAGTGATAAAGACCTAAGAATGACCCCTCAAAACAGAGTGGTGATGGCGCAGTTGTCTAAACTAAGTTATGAAGCATATGTGAACTTTAAAGCGCATCCAAAGTTCATTCCTTACCTAGAAAACATGAGCACGCTTAAGTATTATGCGAAAACCAATATTGGTAGCCGCCCATCTAAGCGAGGCAAAGCAGAAGGACTCGTGTTCGAAGATTTGCGTGCCATTCCTTTTGTAGGCTCATGGAGTCAATTGAAACAAAATGTGCCTGGATTTTTTGGAGTAGGAACCGCATTAAAGCATTATGAGGATATTGGAGAGTTTGAAAAAGCACAACATTTATTTAAAACCTCTGATTTTTTCAAAACGTTGATTGAAAACAGTATGATGTCCTTATCTAAATCGTTCTTTGATTTGACCAAATATATGTCTGAAGATCCAGAGTATGGCGAATTTTGGAACGTGATTTATAGTGAGTATGTTACCACTAAACGTTTGTTATTAAAACTAACAGGCTATGAAGAATTGATGCAAGAAGAGCTTGCTGGAAAGGCCTCTATTTCGGTGCGAGAGTCAATTGTATTGCCTTTACTAACAATACAACAATATGCGTTGAAAAAGATTCAGGAGCTAGAAAAAGAATCTCCAAGAGACGAGGATCAAATTAAAACTTATGAAAAGATTGTAATGCGCTCTCTATTTGGAAATATTAATGCGAGTCGAAACTCAGCATAAATCAAAACACTTTAAATTAAAAAACCTCAAAAGATATCTTTTGAGGTTTTTTGTTGACTAATTAAACAAGGTGGTTAATGTTCATTTAACCTAAAATCGGGGTAAGCATCCATTTGGTGTTCGTGGGCATCAAGACCTTCTAGTTCTTCTCGTTCCGAGACTCTAATACCCATGGTCTTCTTTAATGCGAAGATGATAAGGAAAGAAGTCGCGATACAAAACACAGCATAACACAAAACTCCAATGAGTTGAACGAGAAACTGATCAACCCCTGCTTTGGCGCCAAAAAGTCCAACAGCTAAGGTTCCCCAGACACCACAAATAAGGTGTACAGCAATGGCCCCTACGGGGTCATCTAATTTAATTTTATCAACTAAGCTCACTGCAAATACTATGAGTGCGCCAGCAATCGCTCCAATTAAAATGGCATCTTCTGGGCTCATCTGGTCTGCACCGGCAGTAATCCCTACAAGTCCACCTAAAATACCATTTAGGAACATTGTTAAATCTAAATTTTTATATAAGATCGTTGAGGTAATCATTGCGACGACACCACCAGCGGCAGCGGCCAAACAGGTGGTTACCAAAGTTAAGGACGTTGCTTCGGGGTTTGCTGATAATACAGAACCGCCGTTAAATCCAAACCAGCCCAACCAAAGAATAAGAACTCCAGCCGTTGCTAATGGGATGTTGTGTCCTGGAATGGCCTGAGACGTTCCATTATTAAACTTCCCAATCCGAGCTCCTAAAAGGTAAACAGCGACTAAAGCAGCCCATCCCCCTACAGAGTGGACGAGGGTAGATCCAGCAAAATCATAAAAACCTTCCGCATCTCCTATGGTTAGCGACGATAAAAATCCGCCACCCCATTGCCAAGATCCAGCAATTGGATAGATAAACCCGACATATACAACCGTAAAAATCATAAAGGCTCCGATTTTCATACGTTCCGCAACGGCTCCAGAAACAATTGTTGCTGCGGTTGCGGCAAACATGCCTTGGAATAAAAAGTCGGTCCACCACGTATAGCCACCATCGGCATACTCGGCAGTCATGCCGTTTTCTGGTGGGCTTATCCCAGGAACAATAGATCCTATAAACCCATTAAAATCTCCAGGGTACATTAAGTTAAAGCCTACCATATAGTAAAGTAAAAGCCCAACGGTTATGATAAAAATGTTTTTAAATAAAATATTAATTGTGTTTTTTTGACGTGTGAGCCCAATTTCTAGAAATGCAAATCCAGTGTGCATAAAGAAAACGAGCGCCGTACAGATCATCATCCATACGTTATTGATAGTTAGTAATTCCATGGTTGTTATTTTAATGTATTTCCGCCTTTTTCGCCGGTTCTAATTCTATATACTTCATCGACCTGTGATACAAAGATTTTTCCATCACCAACATCGCCTGTAGAGCCTGCTGAGAGGATCGCCTTGATGGTCACTTCTTCAAAATCATCATTTACAACAATAGATAAATAGCGCCTTTGGATGTCACTCGTGCTGTAAGAAACACCTCTGTATACATGGCCTTCTTTTTCGTTCCCAAGGCCTGTAACGTCCCAGTACGAAAAAAAATTCACACCGACTTCGTGCAGGGCTTTTTTGACACTAGAAAATTTAGATTTTCTAATGATTGCTTCTACTTTTTTCATTGGTTTTAAGTTTAGTTTGAATTCAAAAATAATTAAAAATATAAATACCCCTAAAAATTTAGGGGTATAGTATATATTTTTATGAATATGACAATAATACCCTGTTTATTTTGAAGGGCTTGTTGCTAAATAGCATTAAACATAAAAACCCTAGAAGCGCGAGCCCCTAAGGTTTTTAACACAAACTAAAAATCACAAACTAATTTTTAATTTTTTTAGAGTAAATGAATACTCCATATTTTTTTGAAGTTAGTCTTGACCTCTTTCTCTTTTACCAGGATATGCAATAGATCCGTGTTCTGAGATGTCTAATCCAGCAACTTCTTCTTCTTCAGTAACTCGCAATCCAACAGTGTACTTAAGGACTCCAAAGACTACAAAGGAAAGAACGACAGCCCATACAGCATATGCCAACCCTCCAGTCAATTGTGCTACAAGTTGAGCAGAACCACCTCCGTTAAAGATCCCAAGTCCAGCATCGCCGTCTACACCCCAAAGTCCGATAACAATCGTTCCCCAGAATCCAACAACACCGTGAACAGATGCCGCACCAATAGCATCGTCAATTTTAAGTTTCTTTTCGATAATTTCAATAGAGAATACAACGATGATACCACCAATTAAACCCGCTAATACAGCACCACCAGCCGTCATGTTTCCACACCCTGCAGTAATACTTACTAAACCAGCTAAAGCACCATTTAATGATTGCGCTAAGTTTGGCTTACCGTACCAGATCCATGTTGTAATAAGCGCCCCTAAGGCACCCGCAGCAGCAGAAAGATTCGTGATTAAAACCACTGTAGAAGCAGCAACTGAATCGTCTCCACCCCAAGCAAGTTGAGATCCACCGTTAAAACCAAACCATCCTAACCAAAGGATAAACACCCCTAAGGTTGCTAATATTTGGTTGTGACCTGGAATAGGCATTACTTTTCCGTCAATGTATTTTCCAATTCTAGGACCTACCATATAAGCAGCAACTAAAGCAGCAAAACCACCGACAGCATGAACGATTGAAGAACCAGCAAAGTCAATAAAACCGAGCTCAGTTAACCAACCCGATCCTTGCCATTGCCATCCCCCTGCAATTGGGTAGATAATAGCCGTCATTACGATTGAAAAGATAATGTACGTTGAGTACTTTGTTCTTCCAGCAATTGCGCCAGAAACAATTGTTGCAGCAGTCGCAGCAAACATTGTTTGGAAGAATAAATCAGCGCCTTCACCTTGCATAATTCCACTCCAGAAGAACCAACCATTGGTTGTGTCTCCATACATGAGAGAGTATCCTACAAACCAGTAGGTAAGAGAACCTACAGCAATATCAAGCAAGTTTTTCATTGCGATGTTCACTGCATTTTTTGAACGTGTCATTCCAGATTCTACTAAAGTAAAACCAGCCTGCATAAAGAATACTAAGATACCAGATAACAGCATCCATAACATTCCCATGTCGTCCTTGATCGCTCCAGCAAGACTCTCAACCGCAGCGGCATCCTGTATTACTAGAGGTAAGTTGTTAATTAAATGTGACATAAATTATATATTTGATTGGTTAATATTGGTCCTAGAAAGAATAAATAGCGGCAACTGTAAACGCTGCTAAGCTCTTAGATGCAACGCCGTCAGCGTCAACATATGGCTCAAGTTCACTCCAAGAGTCTAATCTTACTTCTGGCTTTATTGTTAAATTCTCAACAGTGTAGCTTCCAGTTAAAGTTGTAGCAAAAACACTTGGTAAATCATCCACATCTTTTGCGTGGTATCCAAAAAGCTCTCCTCTTAATCCGATAGAAAAAGTTTCAGATGTTGCTAATTGTGGGTAAAGTGCTGCGCCATAAAAACCAGCATCTTCACTCGTTTGATAAGCACCGTTGATTCCTAAGAAAAAAGACTCAGATAAATCAAATCCACCTGTATAGTCAACCTCGAAACCTAATACAGAATCGTTGTCATAATAAAGGTTTAAATACTGACCTGCATATCCTAACTGAGCACCTAATCCATAATCACCAGTTGCGTTGTTATTCGTGTCTGTAGGATTCATAACAGCTAACATTAAGCTGAAATCTTCGCCTAAAGCAAAATCAGCCTTTAATCCAACATGAGAAAAAGGTCCGCTTGAAAATAAATAAGACGTACTGTAGTTAAAGTTTCCTGCAGCAGAAATCACTTCATACCCTAAGAAAGTGTTGAATCGACCCATTGTTAATGTCGTTGATTCAGAAACATTCCAGTAAGCATATAACTGGTTTAGGTTGTAACCGCCTGCAGCAGCATCTCCTCTTGGGCCAAATACTAGATCGGCAACTACACCTGTTTTTTCACCTTCATAACTAAGAACAACGTTGGCCATTCCTAAAGCAAATCCAGCTTCATCAGCAAACGAAGTTCCAAATGAACCTGAAACATCATCGGGTGCTGATAAATAAGTTTGGTAATAGGCATCTACCGTTCCTGAGATTGATAGTTTAGGAGCTTCATCTTGTGCGTTTAGAGTCATGGCTCCAACAAAAACAATTGCACTTAAAATAATTTTTTTCATAATAGTTAATTTTAGTAGTTAATATTTTTAGTTAACGGCTCAAAACTAAGTATAATTAACATATACCCTTTAAAAAAGAAGGGTATATTGATAACTTTTGTGTAATATTTAATTTAACCCCCTAAATTTTTAGGGTATTGCAATTTTATTTATAATATTTTTAATATTTCAATAGTCTGTTGTTTTTTTAGAATTGTTTTTTGTGAGGCCTGTCCTTATATATACGTTATTAAATAGGCGGTCAATTTCTCATTGATTATTCGATAGTCTATTGCGTATTTAATTGCTCAAAATGCAGAAATAGGTATTCTAAATTGGAATTTCGAAAAAGTGACTTGGCTTTTTTTAAAATCGACTTTTACCAATTATATTACATCCTTATTAAGATTCAACCAGAAATAATTTTAAGTATGTTAAAAAAACAAGGTCTTTATTTACCAGAATTTGAACACGACAACTGTGGTGCAGGGTTTATATGTAGTTTGACAGGAAAACGATCCAACGATATCATTCATAAAGCATTAGAAATTTTAGTCAAACTAGAACACAGGGGTGCGGTAAGCTCAGATGGTGTGACGGGGGATGGCGCTGGGATTCTTATCGATATTCCTCATAAATTCTTCAAAATTTTCTGTGAATTCGAATTGCCAGAAGCAGGAGAATATGCCGTTAGTAATGTGTTTTTACCAAGAAAAGACAACCAAAGAGCATATTGTGTTGAGGTTTTTGAAACCGAACTAAAAAACCAAGGATTAGAAATTCTTGGCTGGAGAGATGTACCTGTTAACAGTGATGTTTTAGGAGAAATCGCCAAAACAACAGAGCCCTTTGTGAAGCAAGTCTTTATTAGTAAATCAGACAAGAAACAAACGGATTTTGATTTTAATCTTAAATTATTCGCTGCTCGAAAAATTGCAGAACATACAATATATGACTCTAAATTGTCAGAGTCGAAATTCTTTTACCTTCCAAGCCTTTCTACTAAAATAATTATTTTTAAAGGTCTGTTAAAACCAGAACACATCAATGAATATTATCTGGATCTATTTAATTCTGCCTTAGATACACGATTGGCCCTGGTACATCAACGTTTTTCAACGAATACGTTTCCAACATGGGATTTGGCACAGCCATTTAGATACATCTGTCATAACGGAGAAATTAACACCTTAAGAGGAAATGTATCTCGCATGTTCTCTAGAGAAG
>Ga0209533_1001334_pt1 | contig 23040 bp, 20 predicted proteins | sample COG_04_FD_184748 | JGI IMG/M metagenome (GOLD analysis project Ga0209533, IMG submission 184748) | Pelagic Microbial community sample from North Sea - COGITO 998_met_04 (SPAdes) (version 2) | ecosystem: Environmental > Aquatic > Marine > Neritic zone/Coastal water | place: Helgoland, sampling...
ATTACTTAGAATATCATATTAGAGGAATTGCTACAGAAAAAGGAGTACAAGAATTAAAAAAACAATTAATACAGAAATAAATAACAAATGAAAAAAATAGTACTGGTACTTTTTACCGTCTTTTTTACACATGTTGCAAATGCACAAGAAAAGACCCTACAACTTTCTTTAAAAGAAGCAATTGATTATGCTTTAAAGAATAATTACAGCGCCAAAATAGCGAAAAATGATATTAAAAAAGCGAAAGAAATCGTTTGGGAGACCACCGCTAGTGGTTTGCCACAAGTAAATGCAAGATTAGATTATCAGAATTTTTTAAAACAGCCTGTTTCTTTATTACCGGCTGCAGCTTTTGATAATAGAAAATCTGTTGTAGAAACTGTGGAAGAGTTTTTTGATATCAATAGAGAAAGTAGTCCTGCAGTAGCAGACGGATTTATTCCTATAGTTTTTGGTACCCGACAAAACCTAAATGCTTCTGTAACTTTAACACAGCTTCTGTTTGATGGCTACTATTTAGTAGGCTTACAAGCTTCTAAAACCTTTCTGAAAATATCTAAACAAGCAGAAGAAAAAACCGAGTTATTAACCAGAGAGACTGTTATTAATGCTTATGGAAATGTCTTAGTTACAGAAAAAAGCATTGAAATTTTAATGGGAAATATTAAAATTTTAAAAAAAAACTACAGCGATGCTCAAAAAATTTATGAAAATGGTTTTAATGAGGAAGAAGATGTCGAACAGCTAGAAATTACATTAGGAAATTTAAAAAACCAACGAAATAGTGTCATTAGAATGAAGGAAATTGCATACCAAATGCTAAATATTTCTCTAGGAAACTCTATTAATAAAAAACTGCTATTAACAGATTCCTTAGATGGTTTAGCAGAAAACAATATAAATTTAGAATTAATTGGTAAAACATTTGATTTTTCTAATCATATTGATTTTAAGATTTCTGAGAACGATAGAGAAACAAAACGTTTAATGATGAAATTAGAGCAAAGCAAGGCTTTACCTAGTCTAACAGCCTTTGTAAATTATGGTAAGCAAGCTTTTTCAGATTCTTTTACATTTCTAAATAATAATCAGCAGTGGTTTGATTCTTCTTTGTTAGGCGTAAGCTTAAATGTACCTATTTTTAGCAGCTTTAGTAGAAAAGCAAAAACGGCTCAGGCAAAAATAGCCTTAAACACCGCAGACATAAGGTTAGAAGAAACAAAGCAGCGCCTTGCTTTACAGGCTCAAAAAGCAAAAAATGAGTATCAATTAAGTATCGAAAACTACCAGACTTCAAAGAGAAATGTAGATTTAGCACAACGCATAGAAAAAAAACAGCGTATTAAATTTTTTGAAGGTATTTCCTCTAGCTTCGATTTATTACAAGCACAAAATCAATTGTATGCGCAACAACAAAATTACATTCAATCTATGTTAAGCATAATTGCAAAAAAAGCCACCTTAGAAAACGCATTAAACCTACAAATTAAATAACTAAATTATTATGAAAAACATATATTTCACACTTTTAACTGTGCTAATTTTAACTTCTTGTGAAGGTAAAAAAGCAACTTCTGTAGCCGGTATTTTAGCAACTAATGATCTTGCTCAAATAAAATCTAAGAAAGCATCATTAGACGCAAAACAACAAGCAATATCTGTCGATTTAAAACAATTAAACGACCATTTAGATGCTTTAAATGCAGACAAAAATATACCACTAATAACTTCTTTTACCGCAAAAGAAACTGTATTCACCCATTTCATAGAGTTGCAAGGAAATGTGCAAACAAAACAAAATATTTTAATTTACCCTGAAATGCCTGGGATTTTAAAAACTGTTTTTGTAAAAAAAGGACAACAAGTTGTAAAAGGACAAATTTTAGCAAACATAGATGATGGCGGAATGTCTGAACAACTTACCCAACTTAACGCAAACGCACAGTTGGCAAAAACCACCTATGAACGTCAAAAAAGATTATGGTCTCAAAAAATTGGATCTGAAATGCAATTTCTTCAAGCAAAAACTTCTTTTGAAGCACAAACTAGTGTGGTAAATCAGTTGAAAAATCAATTAGAAAAAGCCACTGTTAGAGCACCTTTCGCAGGAATTATAGATAATATTTTTAAAGAAAGAGGTGGTGTAGTAGCACCAGGAATGGGTTCAGAAATTTTTAGAATTATAAATCTCTCTAACATGTATATAGAAACAGAAGTTCCAGAAACCTATATTTCTAGTATAACTAAAAACAAAGTTGTAAGTGTAAACTTCCCGGTGTTAGGAGAAACTGTAGCCTCTAAAGTAAGACAGGTTGGGAACTTTATAAATCCAAGTAATCGTTCTTTTAAAATAGAAATAGGAGTTCCTAGTTTAAACGGAAAAGTAAAACCAAACTTAACTGCTAGATTAAAATTAAACGATTATACAAATGCAAATGCCATTTTAATACCGCAAAGTATTATTTCTGAAAATGCAAAAGGAGCGCAGTTTATTTATATTATAAGAAATAAAAAAGACAATAATGAGGGGGTTGCAGAAAGATTAGTAATAGAAACCGGTAAAACACAAGGAGATTTTATTGAAGTTACTAATAACCTTGCAGCAGGAGCCGAAATAGTTTTGGAAGGTGCAAGAAGTATAAATAACGGACAAGTTGTAAAAGTGCTTAATAAATAGTAGAAAAATGAAAAATGAAAATAAACAAGTAGAGAAAGAATTTAAGCTTTCTTCTTGGGCCATAAATAATAAGACTACTATTTACGTATCGATGTTTTTAATTCTTTATTTAGGAGTTACTGCATACTTTACAATGCCAAGAGAAAACTTTCCAGAGATTAATGAAACCAAAATTTATATTAGCTCTGTATACCCTGGTAACACAGCAGAGGACATAGAAAAACTAATTACAAACCCTTTAGAAGACAAACTAAAATCGGTAAGTAATGTGGTAGAAATCACTTCTACATCGCAAGAAGATTATTCTATTATTACTGTTGAGTTTGATGAGAGTATTCCTGTTGATAAAGCAAAGCAGAAAGTAAAAGATGAAATAGATCAAGAGACGGCAGGTGAAGACTGGCCTATATTTAATGGTGCAAAAGTAACACCTAATGTTTTTGAATTGAGCATGTCTGAGGAAGTACCAATTCTAAATATTAATATTTCTGGTAATTACCCGGTTTCTAAATTGAAGGAATTTGGAGAGTACTTACAAGATGAAATCGAAGATTTAACAGAAATAAAGAAAGTAGCCATTCGTGGCGCACAAGACAAAGAAGTAGAGGTTGCTGTAGATATTTACAAAATGATGGCTGCAAAGGTTAGTTTTGATGATATTTCAAATGCTATAAACCGTGGAAATATAACCATGTCTGCTGGTAACTTTATTACAAGTCAGCAGAGAAGAACCATTCGTATTATTGGTGAAATTGACCAACCTTCTGATTTAGGAGATTTTGTAATTAAAGCAGAAAATGGAAATCCTATTTATTTAAAAGATGTTGCAGAAATCTCTTTTAAAGACAAAGATAAAACCACCTATGCAAGAGAAAGTGGCGCGCCAGTAGTAATGCTAGATGTTAAGAAAAGATCTGGAGAAAATATGGTCGCTGCTGCCGATAAAATTGGTGTTATTGTGCAAAATGCGAAAGCTGATATTTTCCCAAAAGATTTAAAAGTAACCATTGCAAATGATCAATCTCCAAAAACAATTGGCCAAGTAGATGATTTGGTAAACAATATTATTTTTGGGGTAATTTTAGTAGTTATTGTTTTAATGTTTTTCCTAGGGTTTAAAAATGCACTTTTCGTTGGTTTTGCAATACCAATGTCTATGTTTATGTCTTTAATGATTTTAGGTGCTTTAGGATATACGCTAAATACAATGGTGCTTTTTGGACTTATTATGGGGCTAGGAATGCTGGTAGATAACGGAATTGTAGTTGTTGAAAACGTGTACCGTTTAATGGATGAGGAAGGAATGTCTAGAACAGAAGCTGCTAAAAGAGGAATTGGAGAAATTGCATTTCCTATTATTATTTCTACAGCAACAACTGTTGCAGCATTTATCCCTTTAGGTCTTTGGCCAGGAATTATGGGGCAATTCATGGTTATTTTACCTATTACTTTATCTATTGTTTTAGGTTCTTCATTGTTTGTAGCTATTTTCTTTAACTCGGTATTGGTTTCTCAATTTATGAAAACCGAAGACAAAGACATGCCTATAAAAAGCATTATAAGGTTAACCAGTATTATGACAATAATTGGTTTGCTAATTTTCTTCTTTGGCGGCAAATACAATGCTTTAGGGACCTTAATTATATTTACAGCAGTCATGTTGTGGGTGTATAGATTTATTCTAAGAAAAGCTGCTAATTACTTTCAAAAAAACACGTTAGTTTCTTTAGAAAATTGGTATGAAAGACAATTAAAAAAAGCACTTTCTGGATGGAGACCTTATGTCTTAGTTATCGGAACCTTTATGTTGCTATTTATTGCTTTTGCTGGTTTTGGTTGGTCTTTAGGAGAACAAAGAACTAAAGTTGAGTTTTTTCCTGATAATAAACCAAATCAAATTGTTGTGTATATCGAGTATCCTGAAGGAACCGATATTGAAAAAACAAACCAAATTACAGAAGAGGTTGAGCAGAAAGTTTACAGTGTTTTAAATCAAGACATGTATACAACCAATGATTATAATTACATGGTAGAAAGTATAGTTTCTCAAGTGGGCGAAGGTGCTGGGAATCCGCAAACAGATGGTGGTTCTTCGGCAGAAATGCCACACAAAGGAAAAATTACCGCTTCTATGCGAGAGTATAAATATAGAAAAGGCGAAGACAGTGAAATTTTAAGACAAAAAGTACAAGCTGCTTTGGTAGGAATTTATCCGGGAGTTTTAATTTCAGTTGAAAAAGATGCAAATGGCCCACCAACAGGTGCACCAATTAATATAGAACTAAATGGCGAAAATTACGAAGAATTAATTCTTACTGCAGAAAGAATGCGAGATTATTTAAATACGCAAAGTGTTTCTGGTATTGATGAATTAAAGATTGATGTCAACAAATCGAAGCCAGGAATGCAAGTTTTGGTAGATCGCAAAAAAGCAGGAGAATTAGGCGTTTCTGCAGGCCAAGTTGGGCAACAATTAAGAGGTGCTGTTTTTGGAAACAAAGCTGGTATTTATAAAAAAGATGGAGAAGACTATGATATATATGTCCGTTTAAACAAAGAAGACCGCTATAACAAAAGTGCTGTTTTTAATCAAAAAATTACATTTAGAGACCCTGCAACAGGTAAAATTAAAGAAATACCAGTTTCTGCAGTCGCTAGGCAAACCAATAGTTCTGGTTTTAGTGCTATAAAACATAAAGACGTAAAAAGGATAGTAACTGTATATTCTGCGCTATCTCCAGGAGAGACAGATGCAGGAGCTGTAGTAGAAAGAATTCAAAATTCTATGAAGAGTTTTAGTAATTTACCCAAAGGAATTAAAATAGATTATACCGGTCAAATTGAAGAGCAAAACAAACAAATGACCTTTTTAGTTGGTGCTTTTTTTACAGGATTAATGCTGATTTTCTTCATTTTAATCTTCCAGTTTAATTCGGTCTCTAAACCAGGAATTATCATGTTAGCCATCTTTTTAAGTTTTATTGGTGTGTTTGGTGGTTTGGTGATTTCGGGTGCACCATTCGTAATTATGATGACAATGGTAGGCATTATCTCTTTAGCGGGAATTGTTGTAAACAATGGTGTAGTACTCCTAGATTATACAGAGTTATTAATACAAAGGAGGAAAATACAAGATGGTCTTTCTGAAGTAGCATATTTACCTTTAACTAGTTTGTATGAGACCGTTATAAAAGCTGGTAAGGCGCGTTTAAGACCCGTTTTATTAACTGCAATTACTACTATTTTAGGATTAATACCGTTGGCAATTGGTTTAAATATTAATTTCTTTACCTTGTTTAGCGAGTTTGATGCAAATATTTATATGGGCGGTGATAACGTTGTTTTTTGGGGACCCTTAGCAAAAACCGTTATTTATGGTTTGCTCATTGCAACCTTCTTAACCTTAGTGGTTGTGCCAATTTTATTCTTTTTAATTACAAAGTTTAAAATGAGAATAAAAGGCTTATTAAAGAAAGAGATACAAAATATTTAATTAGAAAATTAAAACAAATATAATTTATATTTAAAAGAGGGTGAAATCATTTCGAATTCATCCTCTTTTTGTATTTTCGAGGCAATGTTTAAAAAAAATAAAAAATCTTTTACGGTTGATGAAATTAGGCGAAAACTAGAAAATTATTGCGTCTACCAGGACAGATGCCATAAAGAAGTAGAACAAAAAATGCGCGAATATCAAGTAATACCTGAGGCTAGAGAATTGATTCTTTTAAGTCTAATGAAAGATAATTTTTTAAATGAAGAACGATTTGCTAAAAGTTATGCAAGGGGTAAATTCAGAATTAAAAGCTGGGGGAAACAACGTATTGTTAGAGAGTTAAAGTTTAGAGATATTACTGCTTACAATTTAAAAACAGCTTTAAAAGAGATTGATGAAACTGAATATATTGCAACAATTTACAGAATTACAGAAAACAGAAACGAAGTAATTTCTGAACCGAATATTTATAAAAGAAAGAAAAAACTAATTGACTTTTTAATGCGAAAAGGCTTTGAAAGTAATTTAATTTACAAGGTTGTAAATGAAGTAGTTTCTTAATACCTCTTTAAGAAAATAGCATCGTTCTTCTTTTTAATATCAATTACTGCTTGAATATCGTCATTTGGGATCGCTACGGAAAGCACATATTGCCTAATTTTCCAAGAATCTTCTTTCTTTTCTAATACACCAGAACCTCTGCAAGTGCCCATCCAAGTATCTATAAGCTCATCAAACCAAACTACCTCTGCCGACTCACTCATGTATATATTACGTTCTAGAGTTGCAAAAGACCATGCTTTTCCTTTATCAAAGTAAGGCTTACTAAAATTGGCAAACTGTTCTTTCGTCCAAATTTCTTCTGCGGCAGTTCCTATATAAACAGTAGCGCTATCCAGTACTCTAAAATACTCCTTAAAATTTGCATCTGAAGCCGCTTTATGCCAATTAAATAAAAGTGTATTCACTTCTTTTCTAATTGTATTTTTATCTACTTTAACCACATTAGAAGTTACACAAGCAGAGAATAAAAAGAGACTTACACCTAAAATTATTGCTTTTTTCATACTTATTGTTTGTTTTTTTCTAACCTTTCAAATAGTCTATTCTGCTTTATTCGAATTTTCTCAGGTTTTAGCTTTCTAGATGTTTTAGGCTTTATAGATTTTAAAAGGTTTACTTTTTTTATCTGCTTTATTGGTTTGTTAAAAAACGCATCCATTTTTGTAGTGTCTAAACCAATAAATGTAACATCTATATCAATTTCATTTTCAAATCTAATTTTTGCCAAAATAGAATTTATTTTAGTATTTATATTTGAAAATGCAGCCATGGTTTTATCTACCTGAGTATTTACTTCTTGCGCCTTTATAGCTCCTATTCTTGTTAAATCGGCTAGTCTTAATGCTTCATTGTATAAAATATTAATTCTTGCTGTTAAAGAAGGTATTTTAAATTTTTCTGGTTTTACACTATCATTTAAACGCTTAATTAAATCTTTTAACTCTATGGCATTGCTTAGCGCCTCATTAGGTGTAATTTTTCGATACTTTACAAAAAAAGAATCGATGTCTTGTAGCTCATTCCAATCTTTTACCTCTTTTAAGTGCGTAGATAAAACATTTTCTGTTGCAGTATGAATTTCTGCAATACTCATTAAGGGTTTGGGTTTTTTTACTGTATCCTTGCCTTCATTATTCTGGCAAGAAAATGTAAAAACAAGTAGTACTAAAAGATATATGTATTTCACAACTGAGTTTAAAACTCAAAAATACACAAATTAATAGCAAACTATTCTCTTTTAAGAAAACCATAACAAAAAATATAAAATTCAAATTAAAACTTACATTTAATTAAATTATTTCTGCATAAGCACTGATTAATACACTAAAACACCTCTGTAAGTTATAGACAATTACACGTCTAATTTATCAAATTCAGTAGCTTATATTTATGAAAAAAAATATAGAAAATAGTTTACAAACAGCAATATCATACACGGGCTATAGAAGTTTAGTTCGTAATTTATTAATTAAAGGAAAATCTACCAGTTCAGAGCAATCTGAAGATTTAACCAATTATAGTAGGTTAAATGATAGAAGAATGAAACGGTTAGATAAAACCATTAAAATTTCTGAAGACACCATTCAGGAATTTAAAAAAGTAAAACAACCACAAACTTGGTTAGTGCTTACAGAAGGTTGGTGCGGAGATGCTGCACAAAACTTACCCATTCTTAACAAAATAGCATCCGATACCGCTAACATTGATTTGAAAATAGTTCTAAGAGATGAGAATTTAGACCTAATAGATTTATTTTTAACCAATGGAGGCAGAAACATTCCGAAGTTAATTGCGTTAGATAAAGACAATAATGTGTTAGATTTATGGGGGCCAAGACCAACTGTAGCTACAAAAATGGTGATAGATTATAAAGAAAAAAACGGCGCATTAGACCCCCAGTTTAAACAAGATTTACAGGTTTGATACAACAAAGATAAAGGTAAAAGTGTACAAGAAGATTTTGTGAATTTAGTTGCTAAGCTTTCTGTACAAGAAAACTAATCTTTTTGAAATTCATAAAAAACCGCAAACTGATTTTCTGTTTGCGGTTTTTCTTTTAGTTACCTTTGTACTTTAAATATAAAACGATGTTTGTAGATTTTGAAGAAATACCTGAAGATGCCAAAGTATGGGTGTACCCTTCTAGTAGAAAGTTTTATCCTAATGAAATTGAAGTAATAGAAGAAAAAATAAAAAAATTTATAGAAAGCTGGAAATCGGATGATACCTCTTTTAAAGCCTCTTATAAATTTCTACACAATAGATTTATTATCTTAACTGCAGATGACATTGCTACAGAATTATCTAATGCAGATATTGATACCTCTATTTCTTTTATTTTAAGTTTACAAGAAACGCATGAGGTAGCTCTTTTAGATCGAATGAATATTTGTTTTAAACAAGGAGAGCATGTGCAGTATAAAGATTTAAAAGACTTTAAAAAGTTACTTAAAAACAAGGCTTTAACAGGTAAATCTGTTATTTTTGATAATCTGGTGAATACAAAACAAGATTTTGATAGTTTTTGGGAAATAACGATTGAAGAAAGTTGGTATAATCGGTTTTTAAAATAACGGTAAACGGAAACAGATGAAATATGATTTTATTATTGCGGGTTCAGGTTGTGCAGGTTTAAGTTTACTGTACAGAATATTACAAGAACCTGCATTGCAAAATAAATCTGTGTTAATTATTGATAAAGATACTAAGAATAGTAACGATAGAACTTGGTGCTTTTGGGAAAAAAATCCAGGATTATTCGAGTCTATTGTACACGCAAAATGGAATACATTAGCATTTCTTTCTACAGATTTTGAAGAAAAACTAGATTTAGGTTCTTATACCTACAAAATGATTCAAGGAATAGATTTCTATAACTTTATACTTAATTTTTCCAAGAAATTTAACAATGTAACCTTTTTACAAGAGCGCATTGTTGCCATCACTTCCAAAGAAAATTCTGCTGTTATAAAAACTGCAGATAACTCTTATTTAGGTAATTTTGTTTTTAACTCTACGGGGCTATTCAACCCAAAAATAACTGAAGAAAATTCGCTTTTACAACATTTTAAAGGCTGGGTAATTAAAACAGAAACCCCTTTTTTTAATCCTGAAGTAGGCCGTTTAATGGATTTTAGAGTATCCCAAGATAATGGTACTACTTTTATTTACGTATTACCAACCTCTGAAACAGAAGCATTAATAGAATATACTCTTTTTACAACGACTGTCTTAGAAAAGGAAACTTACAACACCGCCTTAAAAAAGTACATTAAAGAAGAATTAAAAATTGAGAATTACAGCATTTCTCACGAAGAATTTGGAGTAATACCGATGTCTTTAGCTAAGTTTGAGAAGAATCCAGGTAAGAACATTATAAACATTGGCACCGCTGGTGGCTTTACAAAAGCAAGCAGTGGTTATACATTTCAATTTATTCAAAAAGATGTTTCTGAAATTGTAGCAAATTTAAAATTAGGAAATAATTTAAATAGAGATACCTCTTTTGAAAACAAATTATACAATTGGTATGACCGAACTCTAATTGATGTTTTGTTATCAAATAAACTAACCGGAGAGGCTATTTTTACAAAAATTTTTCAGAAAAATTCACCAGAAAAAATTTTAGCTTTCTTAGGAAATGAAAGCACTCTTTTAGAAGATCTTACTATTATGACAAGTTTGCCTTTAAAACCCTTCTTATCTTCGGGAATAAAACAACTTTTAAAGAAAAATTAAGTTTATTGACACACTTTCAACATTTTAAAACAGCTATTTCTGGAATAACACTTCCAGAAAAATTTACATTCCCGTTTTATTATGAACCCCATCTTCTAGCAAAAATTGCAACTACAGAAGTACAGTCCTATTTAGAAAATCAGACAGATTTTGAACATAATTTTGGCTTAGATATTAATAATAATGCGCTTGCCATTGGCAAAATGTTTGGTGTTTTAGTGGTGAAAAATAAACAAGATAAAATTGGGTATTTAACTGCTTTCTCTGGTAAATTGGCAGATAAAAGTTTGCCGGAAAAATTTGTCCCACCTGTTTTTAATATGAGAACATCTGGTAGTTTTTACATCAAAGGAGAGTTAGAGATTGATGTGATGAATGCGCAATTAGGTGTTTTAAAAAAAGATAAAAAATATTTAGAATTAAAAAAAATAATTACAGAAAATACGGCAATCATTCAAACAGATTTGTCTTTTCAACGCAACAGAATGAAGCGCGCTAAAAGTGACAGAAAATCACAGAAAAAGAGAGCAATTACTCTTTTAAATGACTTAGAGTTTGAAGAACTGACTAAAAAATTAACCCAAGAAAGTTATAATAATCAGTTTTTTATAAAAGAACTGCAAGAATATTACCAAGCTAAAATTGAAAAAATTAATTTAGAATTTAAAGTTTTTGAAGACAAAATTATAGCACTTAAGAAAGAACGTAAAGAAAAATCAAATTATTTACAGCAGACTTTATTTAGTAAATATGCCTTCTTAAATCAGCAAAAAGAGTTGAAAAATTTACTGACTATTTTTAATAATCCTGCCATAAAACCACCTGCAGGTTCTGGCGAATGTGCTGCACCTAAACTTTTACAATATGCTTTTGCCAATAACTTAACACCTATTACAATGGCAGAATTCTGGTGGGGAAGTGCACCAAATGCAACTGTTAGACACCATAAAAACTATTATCCTGCTTGCCAAGGAAGGTGTAAACCCATTTTAACACACATGTTAGCTCACACAGAAATGGACGCTAATTTATTGTTAGAAAATTTATCTGAAAAACAAGATTTAGAAATTATTTATGAGGACGATGCTTTAATCGTTGTTCACAAACCTGCGGAGTTTTTATCGGTTCCTGGTAAAGACATTAAAGACTCTGTTTATACTAGAATTAAAGAGAGGAACCCAAGTGCCACTGGCCCTTTAATTGTGCACAGACTAGACATGTCTACTTCTGGTGTTTTGTTACTTACCAAGACAAAAGAAGCAAATAAAGCTTTACAAAGCCAGTTTATAAATAGAACTATTAAAAAACGTTATGTAGCTCTGTTAGACGGGAACTTATCTAAGAACAGCGGAAAAATAACCTTACCATTGCGTGTAGATTTAAATGACAGACCTAAACAATTAGTTGACTTCACCTATGGAAAACCTGCAGAAACAGATTGGAAAATCATCAACAAAGAAAACGGAAAAACACGTGTACACTTATATCCAATTACAGGAAGAACACACCAATTAAGAATGCATGCTGCTCATAAAAACGGATTGAATACTCCTATTGTTGGTGATGATTTGTATGGTAAAAAAGAAAAGAGATTGCATTTACATGCAGAGTTTATAGAGTTTCTGCACCCTACAACTCTTAAAAAAATGAGTTTTACGGTGGCTCCTAAGTTTTAAGAGATAGTTTATTTACTAACATTCATGCTTAAAACATAGAACAAACCGTATTCAACAATATTGTTCATAATTTAAAATAGACTGGATAAAAATCAAATCTAGAAACTGGTGATTATGAAAATATAAATTGGTGAATATTTGGTGGTGAATTAAATCTTTCTATAGTACCTGGAAGTGCAAGTAAAAATAGTATAACTTTATATGGTTAAAATAAATAATTGAATTAAAAAATAATTTAGTTAACGCCTCGTAAATTTAATTACGAATTATTTAAACTACTAATTAGGAGTTTTCTATTTGCAATTATATTTGCTAACTTTCATGCTTAAACATACAACTAACTTTAAACGAAAACTTGCAAACAACTAAACTAAGTACCAACAGTATATTACCACTTACCTGCTCTAGATCTGGAACCTGTTGTTTTGGCAAAGCTGTAATGCTAAACCCTTGGGAACTACTAAATTTAAGTAAAGAAAAAAAAATTGCTCCTAGAGAATTTAAAGAGCTGTATACTGAACTTGGTGGTATTCGCTTGCTTTTTAACGGAAACCCAGATAAAAAAGGACAGAAAGCATGCAGTCAATATATAGATAATGCTGGTTGTAGTGTCCATAAAGGCCGACCATTGGCATGTCGTTTGTATCCGTTAGGTAGACAAATACAATTTGATAAAGCACATTATATTTACGAAGGTGCCACCTTTCCATGTTTAACAGATTGTGCTGAAGTTTTAGACCTACCTAAACTTAGTGTAGGAGAATATTTAAAAGGACAAGGAGCAGGTCCATTCGAAAAGGCACAAGATGCCTATCTAATAGTAATGCAAAATATTGCAGACATTGCTTTTGAGTTACTTTTAGAATCTGAATTAACTATATCTGGAGACACAAAAACACTAAATGCATGGAGAGTTTTAGGAAACGATCTTCCAGAAGTGTTAGTAGAAAAAATAGGAAACGAATGGTTAGACAACTTAATGATACCTGACATCAAAGAAGATACTGAAAACCCAGTTACTTTTGCTGAAAAACACAATAATTTACTACTCTTAAAAGCACAAGAACAATTTGGAAGCTTACAAACACTTCAAGAACTTCACGAAGCTGCCGTTTTAATGATTGGTGTTGCTTTGCACTTAGCTAAAGGCTTAGGAGCAGATACCAAAGGAATTTCTGAACATTGGATAGAAATAGCTAAAAATCATGGAGCTAAAGAATAGTTTTTAGCTGCAAAAAATCTTCTGTAGTTTATACTCTTTTTGCTATGAATTTGTCTTTAAATTGGTAATAAATTCTTCAACAGAAAATGCGTCATCCACAGAAAAATTACCAATTTTTGTTCTTCTTAAAGCAGATAAATATCCTCCAGAATTTAATGCTTTTCCGTAATCAAATGCAATAGACCGAATGTAGGTACCTTTGCTACAAATAATTCTAAACTCTACTTCTGGTAACTTTATTTTTGTAATTTCAAACGAAGAAACCGTTACTATTCTTTCTTTAATTTCTATAGTTTCTCCTTTTCTTGCCAATTCATACAAACGTTTTCCATCTTTTTTAATAGCAGAAAAAATAGGTGGCTTTTGCTGAATTTCGCCCACAAACTGTTTGGTAGTTTCGTGTAATAATTCTTCAGTAATATGTGCAGTTGGAAATGTGTTATCAATTTCAGTTTCTAAATCATAACTTGGTGTAGTTTCTCCTAGTTTAAAGGTGCCCGTATATTCTTTAACTTGCCCTTGATACGTATCTATTTGCTTTGTTTGCTTCCCTGTACAAATAATCAGTAAACCTGTGGCTAGCGGATCTAAAGTACCTGCATGACCCACTTTGATTTTTTTAATATTGAAACGCTGTCTAATTTCCCAACGTAACTTGTTTACTACTTGAAAAGATGTCCATGTAAGTGGTTTGTCAATCAATAAAACTTGACCATTTTTGTAAGCTTCTTCCGTCATGTTTTCTTAATTTAAGAGGGCATATCCAATTGCAATACTTCCTACAATTGCGCAGTATATTGAAAAGTAAGAAAGTTTACTTTTCTTTACTAAAGAAATCATCCATTTACAAGCTACCAAACCAGCTAAGAAAGCAGCTATAAAGCCAGCTGTAATAGGTATTATTTCTGAGGATTGAAAACTTATATCTCCACTTAAAAGATCTTTTCCAATCTTCCCGAAAATTAATGGCACTACCATTAAAAATGAAAATTTAGCGGCTCTAGTTCTATCAACTCCCAATAAAACCGATGTAGAAATGGTTGCGCCAGATCTAGAAATTCCAGGCAACATTGCTATTGCTTGAGAAATACCAATGAGTACAGCATTCCAAAATGAAACTTCTTTTTTTGTATTTTTTGCTTTGTCTGCTAATAGTAATAACAGCGCTGTTAGTAATAACATACACCCCACTAAAAGTATTTTACCACCAAAAAAAGACTCTAATTCTTCCTCGAAAAGTAAACCTACAACTACTGCGGGCAGCATTGAAATAATAATTTTTAATGAAAACTTAAATTCATCGTTCCGTTTAAACTGCAACAATCCTTTAAAAATTTCTAAAATTTCTTTTCTAAAAATTACAATGGTACTTAATGCGGTTGCAAAATGGAGAACTACTGTAAAGGTTAAACTCTCTTCGGGTAAAGAAGTATCGCCTAGAATTACTTTTGCTAACTCTAAATGACCGCTAGAGGATACCGGTAAAAATTCTGTTAAACCTTGAATTACTCCAAGAATTATAGCTTCTAAAATATTCATTCTTATTTCTTAGGGTTTACTAAAATTGCATAAATCTCAATTCCTAAGCCAATAATTACCAAAGTTGGTGCTAAACGAATGCGCTGCCAGTTGTAAATATCTTCATTAAAAATAGCTGGGTTGTCGCTTCCGCCACCAGACATAAAAATAAAGCCCAATGCTATAAAAATAATTCCTACCACCATAAAGATGTAATTTTTCTTTCCAAAAATAAATGTAGGTTTCTGAATGTTTTCTTCTGTCATATGTTAATAATAAAGTTCTTCTGTTTGTAGGTTTAAAAAACGTTGCGTCGCAAAGAAGGTGCTTAACCAAGTAATTATAAAAGCCGCAGCTAAAACACCACCACCTAAATAACTTAGAGAAATATAATCTTTTAAGAACCCTAAACTTGGTGCAAATTTATCTAAATAATAAATGACCACACCCAAACCTATCAAAGCTAAAAATGCACCAACAAGGCCTAACTTTATACCTTGCCAAATAAAAGGTCTTCTAATAAAACCTTTTGTAGCACCTACCATTTGCATGGTTTTAATGTTAAATCTTTTAGAATATATTGTTAATCTAATAGCGCCATTAATTAAAATTATGGCTACCAAACCAAAAAATCCGCTTAAAACTAAAAGCCAGAAACTAATTCTTTGAATATTATTTGTAAGTAGATTTATTAAAAGTTTATCGTAAGAAACGTCTGCGACAAATGCATTTTTAAGAAAACGAGTTTCTATTTCTTGCATTTTTTCTGGAGTTATAAAATCTGGTTTCAAGAAAATATCTATTTCATTTTTTAAAGGATTATCTCCCAAAAAAGTTAAAAAATCTTCACCTATTTCCTTGCTAAATTTTTTGGCTGCTTGCTTTTTAGAAGTGTAAATAATTCTTTTTGTGAATTCTTCTTTAGTAATAGATGCTTTAAAACTATTTATTTGTTTTGTACTTATTTTATCTTTTAAGTACAAACTAATAACTACTTTTTCTTTTACTCTATTCGCAACTGCAGTAGATTTTAAAAGTACCAAACCTAAAACACCCACCATAAAAAGCACCAAAGCAATACTAATTACGACAGATATGTAAGAAGATGCTAAGCGTCTTTTTTGATAAGATTCATATTTTGGAGGCATTTATAATAGCTTTAAAACGTTGGCAAGATAATAATTAGTATGCATTTAGCAGTGCCTGTTAGGAGTATTTTAACTTATTCTATTTCTTGGCACAATTCAATTAAAACACCGTTTGTAGTTTTTGGATGTAAAAAAGCTACTAATTTGTTATCTGCGCCTTTTTTAGGTGTTTCATTTAAAACAATAAAACCTGCTGTTTTAAGTCTTTTAATTTCTGCTTTTATATCTGAAACAGCAAAGGCAATGTGGTGCACTCCTTCACCTTTCTTTTCTATAAATTTTGCAATTGGACTCTCTGCATTTGTAGCTTGCAATAATTCTATCTTATTGGGTCCGCTTTTAAAAAAAGAAGCTTTTACACCCTCAGATGCAACTTCTTCTTCTTTGTAATGTTCTTTACCAAAAAGTGATGCAAACAACTTATTTGACACCTCAAGATCTTTTACAGCGATACCTATATGTTCTATTTTCTCCATTCTATTAATTATTACTTTGCAATAATAGTGATATTATCTAGTTCATAGGTTCCATCAAAATCTTCATTTCCATTTCCTACATATTTAAAGGCAATATAAGCAGTTCCCGAATAGGAAGATAAATTTATAAATGTTGAAAATTTAAAATTATTAAAATCGTCATTATTAGCCGCTATTCTTGCTGGCAAAGTAACCCAATTTGCATTGGTAATATTTACTAATTTACCGTTCCAGTTTTCAGAAATTAACACCTCTAAAACACTTCCGTCTGCAAAAGAGGTAGATGTTTCAAAAGATAAGTATTCCTCACCTGTAATTTCTAAATTGATACCCTTGGTAATTAACCAAGAAATTGTACTTTCATCACCAGATCTAAAAGAACCCATTCTTGTAGCCTTACTTAAAGAATTCAAATCATCATAAGCCCTCCATTTTTTAGAACCTGCTTCACTATAATTAGTCCAGTCTAATATATTTATCTCGCCAGAAGTTCCTTCAAAGTCTTCATTTAAAAGTATTGTTGAAAAATCTGCAATCGCTAAAGGAGTACATCTTGTATTCTTCATGTCTAAATCATCTAAAGTATTTAAGACTAAAACCGTAAAATCTCCTCTAAAATCTCTGGAGACAACTGCATTAATACTTCCACCACCCTCTGGCAGACCATTATTTGCAAAACTTGCAAAAGAACTTGTTTCTAAAAAAGTAGTTACAATGCTAGGGCCTTCGCAGGTTTCAATTTGACGTTTTGTATCAAAATCTTCTGAAGGGTCTACGAATGCTTTTCCAACTAAATTTGATGAGAAATAAGCATTTTCTATGTGCACAAAAGTTCCAATATTCGCAACATTCTCCAAACCACCAAGCGTTAGCGTTTTCGGAATAATTGTGGCAGTAGTTGGCGCTCTAAACACGTAGGCTTCCATCTGATTTTTAGTGATACTTTCGATCTCTGTAATGTCTGTTTGCTTTAGCTTTCCGCCAATAGCAAGCACACCATCTCCTGAGTTTGTTTCTCCGATGTAGAGATTTTTAAGTCGGATATAAATTTCACGTCCGAAGTTAAATTTGTTATAACTATTGGTTAAATTAAGCATTACTTTAATTCCTGCAGTCGGATTTTCGGGGTTGTCTTGTATGTAAAACTCTCTAAAATAATTCCCTTTTGCATCCGAAGAAACAACATACCCTTTTACCACAATATCTGAAACTATTTTTACAGGATCTGTACCAGAATTATACAAATTTTTTAAATCTTTTATCGATTTTAATTCTAACTGATTGTTTTGAATACTGTCTAATATTGCTTCTAATTTTAGGTTTTCTTCTACCCCTAAATTTTGTGGCACTGTATAATCATTATCCTCTACACATGCTGTGAGTAAGAGACTGGTTACAAGAGCTATTAAGAAGCCGCTATTTGTTTTAATTTTCATTCAATTTATTTTTAAAAACTAAAGTTTAGGTTTAAAAAGTATGTAGTACCTCTACCGTACCAATATTTATTGCCAAATAAGGCTTTATTTAGAGCTTTGTCTGCACTTAATTCGTTATAATTTGAATTTCTGCCCTGTTCAAATCCGCCAGATTTATACGCTGTATTTAATAAATTATTTAACGTTGCAAATACACTAATATAATAACCATTTATCTTCCAAGATTTACCTCCAACAAGGTTTACAACTTTATAAGCGTCAAATTTCTCTTGTTGCAATAATTGACTAGCAGACTCGATATTATAATTTGGAAAGGTTAAACCATCTGCATCTGAATAAAAATTACGAGACCGTGTTAATGGTGCAATATCTACATACGTATTATTAAAAAAGTTGACTGTTGCCCCAATCCACCAATAATTAGGATCTCTGTATTCAAAACCAGCCGAATAGGCTTGGTGTGGCCCTGCTGCAATTTTATAGTTCTTTAAGTTAGATATGTAATTTCCTGAGCGTCCTTTTTCATCAAAAACACCCTCATTTGTAACATCTGAAGTAAGATACAGGTTGGGGTTATTGGCATATACAAAACTACCAATAGCCGCTGCACCTTTTAATTTTATGGTCGATGTAACTTGTGCTTCTAAGCCCAATTCTAAACCGAGCTGTCTTTTGGCAATACCCGTTACTATTTCTTGCACAAAGGCCGTGTTGTCTCCTCCCACTCCGTCTCCAAAATAGAAAGAAATTTCTGTTGCATCTTGTATAGAAGTATAGTATGCAGTTGCTCTCGCAGTAATAATCGGACTTCTTCGAATGTAACTTGCATCTGCAGAAAACACTTTTTCGCTTTGTAAATTATCTACAATATTGTTGTTTTCTCTAGAATTAGAAAAAGAGTTTCTAAGGGTTGGCGCCTGTGTTACATAGGCAACATTTACGTCTATTAAATTGCGCCCATTTATTTTATAAGTTGCCCCAGCTTTTGCACCATAGTTTGTAAAGTTTATTTTTTCTGATGCTCCTAAAGAATTGTTTTCAAAGCGCCCATTTTTATACAAACCTTCTCTTTGGTTTGTTACTTGAGACACTATTATAGCCCCAAAAAAATCGATTTTACTGTATTTAAATTGGGCTTGTAAAAAAGCATTTATAAGATCTGAACTCAAATTAAAATTGTATCGAAATGCATCGCCAACGCCTACAATTCTGTTCGGATTTAAAACATCATTTTGCATTTGTGCTTCTGAATCTGCAAAATTATTAATATCTAAATAGCCACTTCCACCTAATAAATCGATTACCTCTGCAAAATTATGAGAGCACAACCGCTTGTATTCTACTTTTCCGTTGATTGCAATATGATTGTTTACATCTAGATTGTAAATGGTATTTACTGTAATTAGCTCGTCGTCATTTCGATCTTCATACAATACATAGGCATTGTTTAAACCCACATTTGCGTTGGTGGTATTTGCATCAAAAATACGCTGCCAATCTAATTGCCCCTTATTTACAAAGTTTTCTTGTGCAGTATAAGCGCCGGCTAAATCATTTTCTCTTAAAAAATAACTTGGTAAGGTTTGGTAATAAGTCGGACTAGGATTTGCGCCACCGTTAAAATCTAAACGACTATTTCCTATTTTTCCGAATTGATACGATGCATTTGTTTGTAAGGTGGCTTTTTCGGAAAACGCCCAATAATGATTTAGCATTACAATAGGTTCTGCAACTTCTTTAATTCTAGAATTTAGCTTTCTACCGTTTAAATCTCCCCAATACTCGTTATATTCAATTCCTTTTAAATCGAAAACCTCTTGCGTATTTGGTGAAGATTTCCCCCTTCTATTTGGTGTAAAAATACCTGTAAAATTAATACTATGATTGTTGTTAATTTTCTTTTCTATAGATGTAAATACAGAATATGCATTGTAAGAAGTTCCATCATTAAAACCTTCAGTGCCCGCTCTTCTACTTGCTGAAAAAGTCATTGCCCAACCATTTTTAGAAATACCTGTGGTATGGGTTGCCATTGCCCTGTGTGCATAACTTCTATTAGAAGAAGAGTAGGAAAGTCTTGTTCCTGGCCTTTGTAAAGAGGCTCTTGTATTCATATTTGTAGCCCCTAAAACACCCCCAAAAGTAACATTAGAAGCTGCTAAACCATTACTAAATTCTTGATTTCTTAAAACATCATTTAGGCCACCCCAGTTGCTCCATTGCGCTCTACCGTCATAGACCTTGTTCATTTGAATACCGTTAATTAAAACTTTTCCGTTTCCGGAATCTAAGCCCTTTACTTTAAAAAAAGAGGAACTAAACTCAAAAGCAGCAGTTCTTAAAAAAATATCTTTTGAAGCTTGTAAAAGACCAGAAATATTATCGGCAGCACTTGCATCATTATTTAATTCATCATCTGAGATTGTAATAATACTCAAGTCTAGTTCATCTGTGAAATCTTTAAATAATAAAATAATACCCAAATCTATGGTATTGTTAGAAATTTCTAATGGAAAATTCTGAGTTTCAAATCCATTAAACTTAATTTCTAAAATATAATTTCCTTGCGAAAGGGCCTTTAAATGGAAGGCTCCATTTAAATCTGTTTTTGTAGTAAAAATTGTATTTTTAATGCTTACTAAAACATTCGATAATGGCTTCTTAGAATTATTTTCTAGCAGAATTCCTTTGATACTATTTTGAGAATATAGTGTTGTATAGCAAAACAAAAACAGTACCAGATGTACAATTTTTTTAGTCATAACATTTTCTTTTTCAATTAAATAGCAGAGTAAAGCTACTACTTATTTTTTGAAAAAAGTTTCTAAAATGAAAAAAATATTTTAAATAATGCCTTTTATTCTGTAAATTTATAACAAAAAATAGCCGAAAAATGAACAAGCAAAACTATGTATTGTTACTCTTACTATTTCAAATCTGTATTTCTTTTTCTCAGAAAAACGCAAAGAAATACACCATTAGAACCATCGCGTTTTACAACTTAGAAAATTTATTTGATACAATAAACGATCTTTCTATAAATGACGAAGCAAGCCCGATGATGGAGTTGAAATTTAACCGATCTAAGGTGTATTGGGATAAGATTGATAAACTAGCAAGCACCATTGCGAAAATAGGATTAGAAGAGGCAAAAACAAGCCCAGCAATTATAGGAGTATCTGAAGTTGAAAATCGAAGTGTTTTAGAAGATTTAATAAAATCGAAACATTTAATACAAAAAAAATACGGCATTGTGCATTACGACTCTCCTGATAAACGCGGAATTGACGTAGCCTTATTATACCAAAAAAAATATTTTAAACCCTTACATCACGAAGTGTTTAATCCTAATATTTATAAGAATAATAGAAAGGTGTTTACAAGAGACCAATTATTAGTTTCTGGCTATTTAGATGATGAATTAATTCATATAATTGTAAACCATTGGCCTTCTAGAAGCGGTGGTGAGGCAAAAAGCAGACCTTTAAGAGAAAAAGCCGCATATCAAAATATAAAAATCATAGAAAAAATTAGAGCTAAAGAAGAAAATGCTAAAATCTTAACGATGGGAGATTTTAATGATGACCCCAATAATACAAGCTTTAAGAAAATTTTAAAAACAAAAAGAAAAAAGAAAAATGTTGGGGTAAATGATATATACAATCCGTATGAAAATTTACACAGAAAAGGATTTAACACATTAGCCTATAGAGACAATTTAAATCTCTTTGACATGATTCTAATTTCATTACCGTTGTTAGATACGGGAGAAAAAGATTTTTCTACTTATAAAATGTACAAAGCTATGATTTTTAACAAACATTTTTTAAGTGATAAAAAAGGAAAATATAAGGGATATCCTTTTAGAAGTTTTTCTAATGGGGGGTATACAGGGGGGTATTCAGATCATTATCCTGTTTATATGTATCTAATTAAGAAGATATAATAAATATCTTTAACACAATACTTTAAAACAAGACTTCAATCACTCTATAAAGTATAGTAATAGAGACTTCCCCTAATATTTTAATACTTTAGGATAATTTCAAGGGGCTAATAAACTCTTTTAACTCCTAAAAAAGAGCACAATATGACCTTTTAGAGATCTTTTAATTATTGCTTATATTCTATATTTGATTAAATCTTGAGATAAGTGAACCCTATGAGCACAATCACATTACCAGATGAGTTGAATTTAAATTCTTCTCACTCCATTGAAATTTATGATTACGTAAATATTCAAGAAATTTCCAAACAAAAAATTGTACTTAGTAAAAATACGTTTATTTTTAATTAATACAGATTTCAATTGCAATTAAGCTTTCATCTGCAGCGCTATTTAATAATAGGGAAGATTTGTAAATTGAAAAAGAAATTATTTCTTCAGAGAAAATGTATTAATTTAACTTTTTTTCTTTTTAAAATCTAAAAATATTTAAACTCGTTTATACCCAAGCGACATTTTTGAAATTACTTCTTGTCCATCTAAACGTAGAGTCTAAATTATAAGTTTGTATAACAATAAAAATAATAAAGTATCTCATAAAAATAAAAGGGTTCCCATTTTTGTTTGCACTTATAATTTTTATAATAACCTTTCTATTCTATTTATTTATCTCCAAGTATTTATATCCGAAAACAGATTATAAAGTTATAAATACGTTGTCATAAAAGAGTTTACAAATAGTATTCTTATAAAATAAAAAACCCGAAACTTTAAAAGTTTCGGGTTTTTCTTGATAAAAAATTATTGCCTTTTACAGTTATAAAAATTAATCTCTAGGAGATTTAAATCTATAATGTAAGTATGTATAAGCATCTCTAGGTATAATAGTAATCCACTTTTTGTGTTTTAAATACCATTTAAAACGTATAGAATTTACACTTTTTAATAGATAAGCAGCAATAAAAGGATGCACGTGTAATTGTATCTTTTTATTCTTTGGATTAGAAATAAATTTTTCTAAATCTGCCTCTATCTTGTCTAATAAGACAATTGGTGCTTCTACATCTCCATTTTTGTTTGGGTTGGCTTCGGTAGTTTTTATACTTAACTCTGGTCTTACCCTTTGTCTTGTAATTTGTACCA
>Ga0209533_1001339_pt1 | contig 23027 bp, 15 predicted proteins | sample COG_04_FD_184748 | JGI IMG/M metagenome (GOLD analysis project Ga0209533, IMG submission 184748) | Pelagic Microbial community sample from North Sea - COGITO 998_met_04 (SPAdes) (version 2) | ecosystem: Environmental > Aquatic > Marine > Neritic zone/Coastal water | place: Helgoland, sampling...
CCATGGTCAGTGGTCCCGGCCAGCATTTTTCGGCGAGGATTTCCACCGCAGCGTTGAGCTCAATATGTTGTTTCGCTGCTGCCACTTCTGGGAAGTGCACAATCAAGGGGTCGAGTAGCGGGCGGCCCTTAACATTAAAGATCCTGCGAGCGCTTTCTTCACGTAGCGGATTCCCCGCAAGTCCATAAACGGTCTCGGTAGGCACGCTCACCACATCCCCATCGCGCAGCAGTTGTGCGCAAATATCGAGGTTTTCCTCGGTTGGTTCATAGATGGTGCAATGCTTAGACATTTAGAGCTTGGTAGATGCCTATAAAAAATCCTTCCCCGAAAAAGGGAAGGATTGAAAATACCTAATCAGCAAGGTGGGGCTTACTGCATTGTCAGCATGTTACGACCTTGTTTAACAAGTTTCGTGATGCGACGCTGATGTTTTGCGGAAAGTCCTGTGTCCTTACGTGGAAGGATCTTGCCTGTTTCAGTTATGAAACGCGCAAGTAGCTCCGTATCGTTGAACGTGTAGTCCATCGGGTTACGGGAGCGATTAAGTGGTTTGTTCTCTGTGCTCATGAAGGGCGGGAAAGTAGGACTTTCGGCAAGGTGTGCAAGTATAAATTCTCTGTTTTTTAAGGCCTAGATGGCTGATACTCGGTGTTATTTAAATAAGAAAAGCAGGAAAGCAGGAAACGGATGCTGATAATAAAGGATTCAGGCGGTTTTACGTAGCTTTCGGTTGTCCTGCTCTCCTTATTCAAAATCGCGCATGAAACGTCAGGAATGCGCTTGAATTGCTTCTAGAAATACCGGCAGCACGGTTTTCGCCTTTGCGGGGCCGATTCCGCGAATCTTGATGGCTTCCGAGACGGTGGTCGGTTGCTGATTCGCTAGCTCGACCAGCACCGTGTTTGGGAAAATGGTATAGGCAGGCTTACCGTTTTGTGCCGCCATCTGCGCCCGCAGCGCGGTCAGTTTTTGATAGAGCTCGGGCGAAGCGGAGCTCGCCGCAAGGTTGTCTTTGCCTGATTTTGAGTTCGAGCCAGTCGAAATCGCTCCCGCTGTGCGGTCGGGCAGCTCCAGTTCCACTTTCGCGCGCCCAGCCATGACCTCGCCACCAAGCTCGGTCAAGGTTAGTAGCGGGTAGTTGCCCTCCATCGCAGTTTGCACCAGGCCGCCGTTCTCCAGCGCGGTAAACAAGGCATCCACATACACACTGCCTTCGCATTTGAGTAGTCCGTAGGTGGTGAGGCGGTCCAGCCCTGCGTCAAGAATCGGGGCGGCTTGGCTGCCGAGTAGGCATTGTATGATCTTTCGTTTGCCGAAACGCGCTGCCCATGGCGCATCGGGGCGCTTGGTCGACATGCGAGCCACGCCGCTCAATGCCTTGCGCACGATGGTGTTTTCGTCGTTGCTCAGTGCGCGAGCGCTCTGTTGCTTGCGATTCTTGCAACCATCACAACGGCCACAGTTCTTAGAGTTGCGCTCGCCAAAATAATCGAGAATCCACTTCTGGCGGCAGCTTTTTGCATACGCAAAATGGATCACCGACTTTAAGCGCGATTCGTCGCGGTCGGCTTTTTCGGCCAGCGCTGCGCCATCGAGTGGGATGTCGCGGCCCGATTTGCCGAGTTGTAAGATGCGGGTGCCCTTCATGCGTTTACCTGGAATGTCGTAGCGCTCGATCCATTTATGCCGTCCCAGCACGCTCAATGCGGTGCTCACTGCCATCGGATTCACTTTATCCACCATGCGTTCGCAGAGCTCATCGACTGGTATTTGCACCTCGTGGTTGGCGTCACTCTCCGCGCAGAGCGTATCAAACACCGCCGCGATCAAGGCTTTGCCTGGGTTGGCACCTTCGATGAAAAAGTCCTGCACCCGTTTGTCCGCGTAAGAGAAGAGCATTTCGCACACCGAGTCCTTGCCATCACGACCCGCACGGCCGCCTTCTTGATAATAGGCTTCCACGCTGCCGGGCATTTCATAGTGACATACAAAGCGGATGTCTGCTCGGTCGATGCCCATGCCAAAGGCATTGGTGGCTACAACAATGTTGGCCTTGCGCGACATGAAAACATCCTGCGCCATACTGCGCTCGTTATCGGAGAGTCCGCCATGGTAGCGAATGGTCGATCCGGCAAAATCTTCGATCTTGTCCGCGACATTATCCACGGACTTGCGTGTCGCGCAGTAAATGATGCCTGTCTTGTGCTGCTTCACCAGCTTCTCGATTGCGTCGAGCTTATCGCTCTCGGTTGCGGCTTGGCGCACTCGAAAACTCAGGTTTTCACGGGCAAACCCAGCCACAAACTCCACTGGCTCGCGCATTTCGAGCGTGCGCATGATGTCGCCCTGCACATCCGGCGTCGCCGTCGCGGTCAGTGCCACGCAGGGTGGGTTGCCGATCGCTTTACGGGCTTCACCGAGCCGCATATAATCAGGCCGGAAGTCGTGCCCCCACTGCGACAGGCAGTGCGCCTCGTCGATCGCCATCAAGCTGATCGCATCCTTTGGCAGCGCATTCAAAAACGACTGCGAACGAAAGCGCTCCGGCGCGACATAGACCAGTTTCAGTTTGTGCGTGCGAATGTCGTCCAGCACCGACCGCTGTTCCTCCAGTGATAGGGAACTGTTCAGCAGACCCGCAGGCAAACCTCGCGCTTGCAGCGCATCGACCTGATCCTTCATCAAAGCAATTAGCGGCGAAACCACCAGCGTCACTCCTGGCAGGAGTAGGGCGGGGAGTTGGAAGCAAAGACTCTTACCACCCCCGGTAGGCATCACCACCAAAGTGTCCTTCTTCTCCAGAACCGACTGTATGATCGAGCGCTGCGGCTCTCGAAAGGAGGGCATACCGAAATACTTCTGCAGTGCATCTTCTGGTGTCATTACAGCTAAATGTGCAAATGTTCACCATATTGCCAAGCCCTCTTTTGCGTCTAACTCATAATCCTAATCCAACAGAGAAGGGGACTTCTCAAGACCAGTTCATAAAACTGGGACGCTGCATATATACCGCATACCCGACCTCTGCGTTTAAACGCACGCCAGCAGTATCCACATCAGTTTCGCCAGTTCCCGCCTTCCTTACCCAAATTAAGGTGTGAACAGCCCATTTCACCTCCAAAGCTCAGAAGATTACGATTACGAGTAAGATTAAGCGTAAGACTTTAAAAAAACCGTCTCGACAAACCGCCTGCAACTGAAACCCTTCTCGCTTCACTGAATTTACAGGACGATCATGCAAGAACAATTAACAGCCATCGTAGCCGGCGTGCGGGAAAATGCACCCAAGGTCCAAACACGTGCCGAGTTTGAAGCTTACAAAGCCACCATCTCTGGCCCTAAGGGCGCACTCACAGATGTGATGAAGGGCATGGGCAAAGTGCCTAAAGAAGAGAAGCCAGCCATGGGCAAAGCCATCAACGAAGCCAAGACCGCCGTCACTGCAGAGTTTGACGCCGTTCTCGAGCGCATCGAAGCCGCCGAGCTTGCTGCCAAGCTGGGTCCCGCTATCGACCCAAGCCTACCGAGCCCCGATTCCGCACGTGGCACGCTGCACCCGATCTCCCAAGTCCGCGAGGAAATGGTCGAGCTCTTTCGTCGTATCGGATTCTCCGTCGCCGAAGCCACCGAGGTCGAAACCGAGCACTATTGCTTCGACGCACTCAATATCCCAAGCGATCACCCAGCTCGCGACATGCAAGACTCTTACTACCTGCCAGACGACCTGCAGGTAAACAACGTCAGCAAAGAAGGCGACGAGAAGTATCTCCTCCGCACCCACACATCGACCGTGCAGATCCGCACCATGCTCAAGGAGAAACCTCCGATCCGCATCGTAGCGCCCGGTCGTTGCTTCCGCCGCGATACGCCCGACGCCACCCACAGCGCCAACTTCCACCAGATCGAAGGCCTCTACGTCGACAAAGACGTCACGCTCCTCGACCTCAAAGCCACCCTCGATCACTTCGTAAAGACGATCTTCGGCCCCAAGGCCAAGACACGCCTCCGCCCCAGCTTCTTCCCATTCACTGAGCCCAGCTTCGAGATGGACTTCTTCTCACCCGATCTCGGCAAGCTCAGCAACAAGTGGCTCGAAATTATGGGTTGTGGCATGGTCGACCCCGAAGTCTTCAAAGCCGTCGGCATCGACCCCGAAGTTTACACCGGCTACGCCTTCGGAATGGGCATCGAGCGCATCGCCATGATCCTCCAAGGCGTCGACGACATCCGCTACTATTACCAAAACGACGTCCGCTTCCTAAAGCAGTTCGCGTAAACCACTTTAATTAGACAGAATAATTATCCGACAGAATGATTATTTAAAAATGACATCCGCATAGTTTCTCCTCACTGGAAAATCATTCTGTCTAAAAAACTTTTCATTACATCAGAATCACGCCGTTTAAGCTTCCAAAATATCTGCGTCCATCTGTGGTTAAAATCCACGTTAGCATAGCCCACGACAGAGAAGCCCACGCATTCAAAAGTCTTTCCCATGAAAATTTCCTATAACTGGCTTAAAAACTACATCGATCTCGATCTCGTCGAGCACTCACCCGAAGTGCTGCAAGAAGTGCTCCCGCTGCTCGGCTTCGACATCGAAGAAATCGAAAAACTCGGTCCACCGCAGCTCAGCAACGTCGTGGTCGGTCAAGTCCTCGAGTATGGTCAACACCCCGACGCCGACCGCCTCCGCTGCTGCAAGGTCAGCACAGGCAACGAAGGCGAAGTCCACGACATCGTCTGCGGCGCTAAGAACTTCAACCAAGGCGACAAAGTCATGGTCGCGCTCCCAGGCGCCGTCCTCCCAGGCGACTTCAAGATCAAGGCCTCCAAGCTCCGTGGTCAGCCCTCCGCTGGGATGATGTGTTCCGCAAAGGAACTACAAATCGGTCAAGACCACGACGGTATCATGATCCTCGATCAAGACACCGCCCTCGGCACACCCGTCAACGACCTCTACACCGACGGCGACACCGTTCTCAACCTTGAGATTACACCCAACCGCGTCGACGTGCTCAGCCACATCGGCGTCGCTCGCGAGCTTGCCGCCAAATTCGGCCTCGAAGTGAACTACCCCGAGGTTAAAGCCAGCACTGAAAACCCCGCCATCGGCGATCCACTCATTTCCGTCGTCGAAGTCAGCGCCCCCGAAGTCTGCCCGCACTATACCGCGGTCAGTATCAAAGGCGTCAAAGTCGGCCCAAGCCCCAAGTGGCTCAAGGATGCCATCGAGGCCACCGGTCAACGCTCGATCAACAACGTGGTCGACGTCACCAACTACGTGTTGCACGAAACCTGCCAGCCACTTCACGCATTTGACGCAGCCAAGATCCAAGGGAAAAAACTTGTCGTCCGTATGGCGACCGAAGGCGAGCCGATCACCACTCTTGATGATGTCGAGCGCAAGCTCACCGCCAACATGGCCGTCATCGCCGATGCCGAGCGTCCGCTCGTCGTTGCCGGCGTCATGGGCTCCGTCGATGCCGAAGTCGACGAGTCGACAACCGACATCGTCCTCGAAGCCGCATACTTTGCACCCACCTCAGTCCGTGCCACCGCGCGTAAGCTCGGTCTGTCCTCCGACAGTTCCTACCGCTTCGAACGCGGCGTCGACCCAAAGGGCGTCACCTACGCATCCCTCCGCGCAGTCGACCTCATTCTCGAAGTCGCCGGCGGGACCGTCGATGGCAACCTGATCGAAGAAGGTGCAGAGCCACCCACAATTTCCGAGGTCAACCTCTACCCAGAGCGCGTCCGCACCTTCATCGGTTTTGATATCAGCGATGCAGAGATGCAGTCCGTCCTCGAATCTCTCGGACTCGGCGTTTCCATCCACGACGAAGCCGACGGCACCACACGTTGGGAAGTCGCCATCCCATCCTACCGTCAAGACCTCCAGCGCGACGTCGACCTGATCGAAGAAATAATCCGCGTCTACGGCACCGATAAGATTCCCGAGTCCGAAGTCGTCGCACGCGGCATTGGCACCGAGGATCACCGCATCTACACCGTTAACGAAGCCGTGGCCAATTACTTGACCGGGCAAAACTTCAACGAAGCCTTCCTCTATTCGCTCCGCGATCCGGAAGAGACTCAGTTCTTCTTCGGCGAGGAGAGCCACAAAGTGCTCGCATTGGACAACCCACTGCAAAGCGACCAAAGCCACCTCCGCCCATCCCTCATTCCAGGGCTGCTCGATGTGCTTAAGCTCAATGCCGCACGCGGCACAGGCGCGACACGCTTCTTCGAGCGCGGACACGTCTACCGCGAAGTCAAAGGCCAGATGGTCGAGCTCGTCTCCGTCAGCTTCGTCATCGTCGCCGATCAAATCACCCGCGAATGGCGCCAGCGCGAAGTCGCCGATTTCTTTACTGCGAAGACCATCTCTGGCGAGATCCTCGACATCGCAGGCACCGCCGCCAGCAAGCTCACCTTCAAGCCGATTGAAGACTGCAAGCTCTGGCAAGCCGGACACTCCGCCGAAGCAGGGGAGTTTGCCAAGATGGGCTTCCAAGCTACTTGCGGCCTCCTCAACATCGCTACTTTGAAAGAGCGTTGGGACATCACCACACCCGTCATTGCCGGTTCGATTCTGATGACACCAAAGTTCTTCGAGCGCAAAGCCAAGCGCGGTCGCCACACCGGCGTCAGCAATCAGCCCGCCTCCGCAAAAGACCTCGCACTCATCGTCGATCAATCCGTCCACGCAGGCGATGTCGAAAAAGACGTCGCCAAATTCGCCAAGAAAGCCACCCAAGGCTTCAATTGCGAAAGCGTCCGCATCTTCGATGTTTACGAAGGCGAAGGCCTCCCCGAAGGCAAAAAGAGCCTAGCCGTCACCATGAGTTTCCGCGCTGCAGACCGCACTTTGAAAGACAAAGAAGTGAACTCCGCTTTCGATGGTATTCAAAAACTCATCGCGGATAAGACGGATTATCAAATCCGAAAGTAGCGGCTTGTCTGCATTTGGCAGTGTTGTGCGGTCTAGGGCGTCGTCCCGTTGCTTGGCTGTTTATTGGATGTAAGCCATTGCGATTAATCATCAGTCAAAACGACAGACTATTGAAGTCATTTTCTAGCCTCTTAGCCTGAAGTGACCAAGAGCTCACAGCCATCGCGTGAGAGAAAACTCGCCCATTGCGTTTGCACTTTGAGTGATGTAATGCATGATCTAAAATATGTCAAAGTTTCTGGTTTCCCTTTTCGCTTCACTCTTCCTCCTTGGCTGCGCAAACACTCAGTATGTAGGGCAAAGCTACCCACCGACCTCACACGTGGATGTTTATATGACTGGGGCTGAGGTCACACGTCCTCATACAGTCATGGGCCGCGCTGAGACTGAGGCTACCGAATACATGAGTTTCCAAGACATGCAGACCCAGCTCATGCAAGACGCAATGGCGAAAGGCGCTGACGGCATAATCATCACTGGCATGAAGACGATCAACGTCGGCAGTTCGAGTTACACCAGTGGTCAGAAAGAAGGCGAACCGGAGTATTATGTAACCAAAGATGGGAAGCTCAAAACCCGTAACAAGCACAGTAGCAGCTCAAGTTATAGCGAAGTCAGTTCGACCTCTCAGATCCGCGACCACGTGCTGAGTGCTCAGTTAATCAAATACATCCACTAATACTTATAGTCTTTTAAACCAGATGAATCATAAACTACCGCTTCGTTCAGTTCTACTCGCCTTTACCGTATTTGTTAGCCACACATTTGCAGAGATAGTCTCTTACGAAGCGGTCTTTCAGATAGATTCAAAAACCGATCTACTCGTAGGAGAAACCCCCATTTTCGACTCGGATGGCTGGAGTAACGTATCGATTGGAGATCGTTACATCGTCAATTTTTCAGTTGATACGAGCATAGAGGACACCAACGATACTGTTGAGTTAGTTGATAATACGATTATCGAAGGAAGTCGCCGCAATGGCAGTTATCAAGGCTTGCTGACGGCCTTATCAATTCAGGCAGTTCCAGCCAACACAGGCACCTATGATCCTGATGGGACTTCTTTTAACTTAGATACAGCAACGACGACTGTCGATGAAGTGGGCGAATATAAATCGAATGGCAATCTCGCCCACATCGAACGAATTTTTATGCTAAACAGCGCCATGTCAGAAGGTCCACCTATTTTAGGGGGTGATCTATCTGACTTGGGAATGAACTTTAGAAGCATCCAATCACTAGGCGGGCAAAATCAATTAGATGTTTTGGATGATCGAAGCTTTACGACAGACCCATTTGCTTATGGGGATATATTTGGAGGAGTATCTTCTGTTCAGGGCAATGCGGAAGATCTCACACTCCTGACCGATGACATCTTGGGAACAGGTTTTGCTGAAACAGACCTTGGCCGTCCCTTATCGCTCCGATTTGGAGAAGTCACTTACTTTGAGAATCTCAGCGGCACCCATGATCTCTACGCTTGGGGCACTTTCGAGAGTATTGCAGTGGTTCCTGAGCCTGCTAACAGTGCTTTAATCATAGGTATGTCGCTCGGCTTCCTTAGCCTCCGGAGGAGACGTCGTTTGTAATCTGGAAAGGACGGTGCCTAGCTTAGGCTCATATTGAGATCATCGAAATCGCCTAGGGCTCAGGAAGGGAAATCTAAAAGGAAAACTAAAAGAAAAAGGAAAAGAAAAAGGGACAGGAAAAGAAAAAGGGACAGGAAAAGAAAAAGGGACAAGCTAATAATAGTTGACGCGCGAGTGGGCGTAAGTCAGCTTGTTGATTGAATTATGAGAACAAAACGACTGAAAGTGAGTGGGGCAGCGGCTACTTACCACTGTATGACGCGCACGGTGAACGGAGAGATGTTGTTTGGTAATCGCGAGAAGGAAGTTCTCAGGAAGATGATCCGCCAAATCTCTGATTTTTGTGGGGTTGAAATTCTTACTTACTGCATCATGTCAAATCACTTCCATGTCTTGGTGCGTGTTCCAGATGTGCAGTCTGTTTCGGATGCGGAGCTAAAACGCCGCTACAAGACCCTGTATCCAAAGCCTACTAAGTATCAGGAGGCGACGGCGGAGGAGATGTTTAAAGCGCTGCAAGCTGGAGGTGAAGACGCTGAGGTGATTCGCCGTAAGTTGTTGGTTCGGATGGGGGATGTGTCTCAGTTTATGAAGGCTGTGAAGCAGAGGTTCTCTGTTTGGTATAATCGCTCGCATCAGCGCTACGGCACGCTTTGGGCAGAACGCTTCAAGTCCGTGCTTGTTGAAGGGCAGGGTAACCCTCTGCAAACGATGGCTGCTTACATCGATCTAAACCCAGTGCGTGCGGGCTTGGTCGACGATCCTAAAGATTATCGCTTTTGTGGTTATGCAGAAGCCGTTTCTGGTGTTAAAGAGGCGAAGGCTGGCTTGTGTCATATTTGGTCGGATCATGGTGCGAAGTTCATTGATTCAGCTCTGAAAGCGCATCGACTCTTAATTTTTGGAAAACGTGCTTCGGAGGCGCATCTCACTGAGGCAAAGCGCGCGGCTGCTTTGAAAGTTTTGGATAAGGAAGACGGCTGCTTGCCGAAGTCCACGATACTGCGCTGCCGTGTTCGGTATTTCACTGATGGAGCCATCTTGGGCTCGACGGAGTTTGTTAGAGGTTTCACCGGAGCCTGGCAAATGGAACGTCGACGAAAGTATCCGCCGAAAGTTAATCTACTCAGAGGTGCCGACTGGGGTGATCTTGCCGTAATCCAAGGTCTAAGGAAGCAGATCTTTGGTTAAGCTTCGATGGGATCGAAGCGCAAAGGGGCAATACGACCTGCTTATTCTGACGCGAAGGCGCTCGCTTTGGCGGCTTTTATACATGGCATTCTTTGACTATATTACTAATTGTCATTTGCATGCAGACTCTTGAAAAGCTTGGGCAGGTTTTAGTGTTTAGCTACGCGCCGTGTGATAACTGCAGGTGAATTGCAGTTCTGTTGACGGGAATTTATTTAGACGGTCGCCTGTGCGTTACCACCAGTGCGAGCTTTGGGTTGTTTGCGTATCTTGCGTTTCGTTCCTGTGACCTCTCCAGTGCTTTTTCTTGCGGTGAGATCGACTGATAGCACAGTATCCGCAAAGCGTTTTTTCTCATTTTGGCTGCTTTCAAGCAAAAGTTCGGCAGCAACACGTCCCATTAACTCAGGCGAAGTCGCGGCGCCAGTTAGGGTTGGATATTCCTCCTCGCAAATGCGCGTATTATCGAAGGCTGCTATGCTTATGTCTTCAGGTATTTTGAATCCATTGCTGAGTAGGTAGGTCGAGGCACCACGAGCCATTGCGCCATTGAAGCTGAGCCAAGCGGTTGGTATATTTTTACCAGATGTTTTTAGGAGTGCTTCAGCGGCTTCAGTGCCTTCGCGGCGGTCGCCAGATTTGACTTCAATGCAAAATTTAGGATCCAACTCTAGGCCACGAATATGAAGTGCGCTCTGAACCGCTCTGAGGCGTGCCTTTGCGCGCTGGGTGTCGCGATTGCCGCCTAGCCAAGCAAACTTTGTGTGCCCCAAGTCCATTAGGTGCTGCACGAGTAGGTCGGCGGCCTGCTCCTCATTGGATACAACTGAATCACAAAGTCCTGAATATTGGCTAGATACGGTGACTATTCGCGAGTCGAGCTTTAGCATTGCTTGCATAAACTGCCTAGAAACTTCTCCTAAAATCACTAGCCCAAGAAACGAGTCTGGGTTTTGGAGTTGCTTGAGGTGTTCGACTTGCAGATCGTTTTCCACTCCAAGGAAGAGTAGTGAGATGCCCTGTTCAGCAAGGTAATCATGAATGCCATGTTGGACGTGCCCGAAGAAAGGGCTTTGATTATAGAGTTTAACTCCTTCGCGGAGAAGAAAGCCCACGGTCTTGTGCCCATTGTTTGGTGCCAATAGTTCAGTAGCAATACCTTTTGGGCGGTAGCCGCTCTTGCGGGCGTGATCCCAGATCTTGTTATAAGCAGTTTCGGAGACGCCTTTGCGCCTACCGTTTAGCACCATAGAGACCAGAGTTTGCGAGACCCCAAGGTCTTTGGCAATTTGCTGTTGAGAAATTCTTGTTTTTTTCACTTAGAAATAAAAAAACGTTTTATTTCTAAACAGGCAAGTATTAGTTAATTTTATTAGTATATTGTTAATGCTAACGGCTGCAGGTGCCATGCGTTTTAAGTTGGCCAATCGGGACGGTAATTTTTTTACTCGTTAGGCAATTGAATACGAACTTGGATGTTTGGTATTTTAAGTATTTTAACTATTTGTTTAATAATGACTTGCGGATTAAGGGTGCGGTAGGAGTGTTCGCGTTCGTAGATAAGTTCTGTGAAGCTATACTGGTGATTCGCTGGCAGTGAATACTTTCATGCTGATGACTGTAAATTCGCTTTTGAATGCTCAAGTGACACTTAATTCAAGATTTGATGGCACAAATCGATACCCCGATTACAAGTCTGCCGGTTCGTATCATGCTCAAAACGACTCACTGATTGTGCCTTTGAATTAATCAGTGAATGTTTTGAGCGTCTTAGTCTGAGCAGTTGCACCTGAAAAACAATGGGACTTCACGATCTGTTGACTTGGTTCAATAGTATGCATACGGTCAATATAATTATTATTAATTGATCCGGTCTTAGTCTGAACACTTTACGCGTGCTGGGCTTGAGTGTTCTACAAATTCTAATAGACAATGTGTAAATTTCTTAGTTTACGGCTTATCATTGCCGCTTCCCTTTGTATCCTTCACGCGTTGGGCGCATCTATATACGTCGGAGGCGCGGGCGAGTCAATTTCTGTCGCGGAAAATTGGGATCCAGTCGGGCTTCCTCTCAGATCTGGCAATGTTGGGATCATTGAAAGTGATGCTGGATGGAATGTGGCGAGTGCGCCCAGGCTTGTGAACTATCATTTGCAGATTACTTCTGGTGTATTATCTAGATTTAATTTTTCCAACAAGCAGACCATCGATGGTGGAGTCTGGGAATTTGATGGTGGTTTCTATATTGGTAGGGCCTTGAGCCTTGTAAATGGAGCCGAAGTAATCGTGAACTCCGGCGGCATTCGTGCACTTGAGAACAAAAATGACGATATTACCTTATCTGCGGGCTCTTCGCTAACGATCCATGGAGGCGAGACAATTGCAAGCGATACCATTGGAATCGATGCTACAGGCGGGACGATTACCATTAACGGAGGCACGTTGAGCTCTCGCAAATTTGCCAGTAACTTCAATGCAGCGGGAACTTATAATCTAAATGGTGGAATAATCAGAGGGGGCGATTTTGGCTCTATCAATGCCAAGGGTGTAGTCTTGAATTTTGGTGTTGGAAGTGTTGGTTCGGTCTTATTTGAAAGCTTTAACTCGACCAATGTGACAATCGATTGGTCCCCGAAGTCGTTGATGTCTCTAACTATTACCGATTCTGACCAATCATTTTATGAAGCCTTGTATCGACAAGGATCCCTGTTGTTTGCAGGTTCAAACAAATTCCCTTTTAGCGATAACTTTGAGGTTTCTGGATCAACTCTGAAAAAAGTCGATATTCCTGAACTATCGAATTGTTCGTTGCTTTTTGGACTGCTAACTTTCGCGTGGAGTCTTAGCAGGGCCAACGGTGGCAAGCAGGTAAGTTCCTGTGTGAATGTATAAGTTTCATTTTACCTAACTGGTGCGCAATGCTCGTCATGGGTTTTGGCCTTTAGAACCACTGGTTTCTATACTAGGCTTAGCAGGTGTATTTTAAAGTGTGACAAATTATATTTAATTTATATTACTTGGTTGTCGGTGTTTCAATTTTAGCTGTTTAATTAACTCGTAATCATTCCCTTCCTTAAAATGAAAAAATCTTTTTTGTTCCTAACTTTCTTGTCTGCTCTTTTTTTCATGCGAGCAAATGCTGCGGAACCGCTTTTTGCGCCCGAGCAATTGATTTCTACGGGTGCTTTTTATTACCCAGAGCATTGGGATGAAAGTCAATGGGAACGAGACATTAAAAAAATGTCCGAGCTTGGTTTGGAGATCATTCATATGGGTGAATTCTCATGGGCGGCCCTAGAGCCAGAAGAGGGCGTTTACACTTTTGACTGGTTGGATACTGCTGTTGCATTGGCTGAGAAGTATGGGCTCAAAGTAATCCTCTGCTCGACGACGGCGACACCGCCAGCTTGGCTTTCGACACAACACCCAGAGATCCTTCGTGTGGATGAGGACGGCAAGCGGCTGGCTCACGGTCGCCGTCAACAGGCGTCTTTCTCCAGTGATTTTTACCGCGAATATAGTTTGGGGATCATTGAGAAGCTGGCGAAGAGGTATGGCGGCAATGCCACAGTGATTGGGTGGCAGTTAGATAATGAGCCAAAAGGCACAGTCGATTACAGTGAGAATGCGACGAAGCGCTTTCGCGGTTGGTTGGAGCGAAAATATGGAAGCATCGCCGCGCTAAACAAAGCTTGGGGAGCGGCCTTTTGGAGTATGACTTATAATAATTTCGAGCAGATCACTTTGCCTCGTCTCAGTATCGGCATGAATAATCCGCATCAACATCTGGACCATGATCGATTCATGGCCCACGAGACTGCTAGCCATCTGAGCCTACAAGCGGAGACGATTCGTAAACAGACCACTGTAAAACAATGGGTGACGACTAACTTTGAGAACGATCGCGACAATGCTGACCCTTGGCTGAATAAGGATCTCGATTTTGTGTCTTACACCACCTACATGGCGCACGCATATAACAAAGGTGTCGGGCAGGAAGGCTATCGGCGTGGGATGCCACACCACATCGTCCGTGCCGCCGATTACTATCGTCCTATAGGCGGCATTACCGGCATCATGGAGTTACAACCTGGGCAGATAAACTGGAGCCGCGTCGCGAACCCGCTGTTAGAACCCGGAGTGGTCCGCATGTGGCTATGGCACGCCTACGCAGCGGGCAATCAGTTTGCGACCACCTACCGTTTTCGGCAGCCCACATATGGTTCGGAAATGTATCACTACGGTATCATGGACCCAGACGGTGTTACACCTAGCTATAGTGGTATCGACTTTTCTACCTTTGCTCACGAAATCCAAAAGCTTCGGAAGGAATATAACCCCAAATACAAGCCAAACAAAGCGTATGAGGACCGCAAGACAGGTATCTTGTTTGCTCGTGACAATCGCTGGAGGCAAGAGCGGAGACCTCTCACAAAAGAGTGGGATCACTTCGAGTTTGTGGTAGACCACTATTACCCCGTTGTGAAGTCTTTTGCCGCGCCTGTGGATTTTATTGATGAAGAAAAAGATTTTTTAGAGTATCCTGTTATTATTGCGCCAGCGTATCAGCTTCTTGACGACGAACTGGTCAATAAATGGGAGTGTTACGTAAAGCAGGGTGGGCACCTTGTGCTAGGCGCGCGCACTGGGCAGATGGATCGAGATGGGCAGCTCTGGCAGGCGCGCCGAGCTGAACCGATACTCGATTTGATCGGAGCCGAAGTATTCGGGTTTGACATCATTCCAAGTCCTGAAAAAGGCACTGTGGATTATCTGGGTGATTCTTACGATTGGAATATTTGGGGCGATATTCTTGAGCCGATGGCCGGCACTGAGATCTGGGCGACTTATGAAAACAGCTTTTACCAAGGCAAGGCTGCGGTGACGCACCGCAAATTAGGCGAAGGCACAGTGACATACATTGGAGCCTACAGCCACGATGCGGGATTGGAAGAGGTTGTATTGCGTCGTGTGTACGAACAGGCCGGCATCCACACCGAAGCCTTGCCCGAAGGCATGATGATGGAATACAGAGATGGCTTTGGCATCGCCGTGAATTATTCAGACCAGACCCTCACCGTTCCTGCACCTGCGGGTGCGGAGTTCATTTTCGGTAGCCGCGAGATCGGCCTCTGTGGTGTTGCCGTTTGGAAGTAGGGCGTCCAATCGATTATAGTTATAGCACTTTCGTAGGGATTATTTAGGATTTATCGCAACCCAGCTTGTGATCTGATTCACGCTTTTATCTGCTCTGTAATGTTGAGCTTTGGAAACTAGTTTTGAGTAATCGAAATAATGCAGTTCAAGGTAAAGTTACCTTAAAGTTGTAGAAGTCTAGCACCCATCCGCTGCGTAATCGTGCAGATAAACCAAATTGAGTATCGGTGTGGTAGGTGCTCTCTATCACTGAGGAGACTGTTTGTGTGTTGGTTCCATCGCTAACTGTTAGGCTCAGCTTTAAGTCTGTTTCGTTTAAAAACTCACCAACTACTTTGAATGAATATTCTTGGCCATCTTTAAAGCTGCCGGGGCCTAGAATAGCTGTGGTTATGAGTTTGCCGTCCAATCCGTAGCGCAATGCTATTTCCCGATGCTTCCTGCTTTTGGCTCCCATTACTTGAGCAGAAATACCTCTGTAGCGTGTATCACCACTATTAAAGAGATGAATGCCCCAACGACGATTGAGGCTCGATTCCGAAGTGTAGACACGCGTGTCCGCCTCGATTATGAAGTCATAAGTTGCTCCATTGCCTAATCCTAGAAATGTGCGTAACAGTGATGCGTTCTGAAAACCATCAACTTCGCCATAGGCAATTCGTGCCGCGTTTGTGAGGAGTTGATACTCCCCTCCAGGCGGGAGTTCAGCCTTAAAGTCAGTTGCCTCTGGAGACGTGCGACCCTCAGCAGAGCCAAAATCGAGAATTAGCTGAGCCTGATTGGCCGATGCGGCGGATCCTAGGAGTAAGCATACGCCACAGATTAAGGGTGCATACAATGTTAGTGTGACTCTGGGGATGTAATGCCGTAATTTCATAAAGGAGGAGGTATAAGTGTTAATAGTTATTAATTTCTATTGTTTTTTTGCTCGTAGTCAAGTTTGTGTAATACATTGGCTTGATGATTGAATTGAGCTTATACTGAGTGATAAAGTTTGCGTTAAAGAAATGCATAATATTTATAAATTTTCGTGCGTTACTATTTTAATCCTGCTCACAGTAAGTCTTTGAACTAAAAATTTCCTCTAATGCGTTTGTTGACCCTCTTCCTTGCCGGTTCGGTTGTTTATCTGAACGGCTGCGTCAGCCCCGAGGCTCAGCAGGCGCATCAGTCAGCCAAACCAAATATCGTTTTTATCACGGTGGATGATCTCGGTATCATGGATGTTGGGGCTTACAACCCAGACTGCTTTTATGAGACTCCGAACATCGATCGTTTTGCAGCTTCGGCGATGCGCTTTAATCGAGCTTATGTGTCCAGTCCGGTTTGCTCTCCCTCGCGATATACCTTGATGACTGGCAAATATCCTAGCCGAGTGCATGCGACGGATTGGTTTGTTGGGACGCGTAGCGGACATTTCTTGCCAGCTGAGATCATTGATCGCATGCCACTTGAGGAGATTACCATTGCCGAACTCTTAAAAGGCGCGGGCTACGCGACGGGCTTTATTGGTAAATGGCACCTCGGGCCAAGCCAAGAATTCTATCCGCAGAACCAAGGATTCGATCTAAACCAGGGCGGGCATCATCGTGGCGGTCCTTACACAGGGGGAGAGTATTTTTCACCGTTTGAAATGCCAGAGCTGAAGCCCGATAGCCCCCCGGGCGAGCACTTGCCAGATCGCTTAGCCCGAGAAACAGCCGCCTTTATTGAGGCCAACAAAGATCGACCCTTTCTCGCTTGTTTGAACTTTTATTCAGTGCATACGCCGCTGATGGGGCGGCCAGACTTGGTCGAGAGATACGGCGAAAAAGCAAAAGCGGTAGAGGGTGTGGAATTCGGCAAAGAGGAGTATGTCACCTTCTACCATAAGGGGAAAAAGAAACTCCACTCCGAACCCTATCGTCCAGTTCGTATTCTGCAAAAGCATGCTATTTATGCGGCCATGGTCGAAGCAATGGACGAAGCGGTGGGGCTTGTCTTGCAGCAGTTGGAGACCTTAGGTCTGGCCGAGAATACGATCGTGATCGTTACATCCGACCATGGCGGACTCTCGACCAAGGAGGGCACTCCGACCAGTAACGTGCCATTTCGCGGGGGCAAGGGCTGGCTTTATGAAGGAGGGATACGGGTGCCCTTTATCATCCGATATCCTGGCGTGACCTCGCTAGAGCAGGTTTATGAAGAGCCTGTTTCGACTCTGGATCTCTATTCTACATTAGCAGCGGCGGCCGATGCGCCGATACATCATGAAATTGACGGGGTAGATCTGGCCCCAGCCCTAGCGGGGGGAGCCATCGAGCGAGGTCCGCTTTACTGGCATTACCCGCACTATTCGAATCAAGGCGGTTTCCCCTCGGGTGCCGCTTTGATTGGTGACAAGAAACTAATCCAGCGCTACGAGGACGGGGGGGTGCATCTGTATGATCTCAGCGAGGACATTTCGGAGCAGAACGACATCGCCGCCGAGCATCCCAAGTTGGTGGAGCAAATGACTGCCCACTTACATGGTTGGCTTCATAGCCAAGATGCGCGATTCCTCCGCCAGCGCCCCGAGGCAGGCTCTCCGAAGCCTTGGCGCCCCAGTTATTTCAAGCCTTAAACTACCGGCGCTACATCCTTTCTCCTAGATGTATGAGGCTTCGATCTTTACGGATGGCGTTCGCATATTGAGCGTAGAGTGTCGCTAGCCTTTTGTCATATTCGCTGTTTGCTGCTGCTTTCTCTTCGCTACTTAGCGGGTCGCAAAGACCGTCAATCATGCCCTCCTTAAAAGCTTCTAGCACATAAAAACGTTCTCTTGCAGGGCTGTATTGATGGCCGCCACGTTTGCTTCCGTAGGGATCTACTTGAGACATGGTGGGGCACTCGATGTGTCCAGATAACACGGCTTCACCGTGCCTTTGTATTTTGGTTGTCGAGTTATGATAAATTGCACTGGCGACAGCGGTCATGAGTTGGTCATTCGCTCCCAACTCTGGTGCTGATTCATACAAAAACACCACGCCTTGCATGGTATGCGAATAGTGACCTGCGTCCTCTGGTCTTTTAAAGATGGGGCAGCCGTCGACCTTTTCATACGCCTTATCCTCGGGTTTATAAGAATAGTAAAAACCGCCGTTCTTATCACAGAAGTGACTCTTGCTGAACCAGTGTTTGATGTATTCCCCGGCTACGTGTTGATATTGCTGAATCGCTTTTTGAAATTGATTGGTGTTCTTAAGCGTCTGCAGGTCTTCCATCGCCGCTGCAAAGATTCCAAGTGTGCCAATTCCGTTCATGGAGCGGTTGAAGGCGCGAGTTCTGAAGTCGTCAGCTAACTCTTGAGGGATGCGCATTTCTTGATCGAGCTTGGAACGCGTGCCTTCGCAGGTCGGGTGTAATACGAGATACATCGTCTTGAGAAAGTCCTCAGCCTCCGCCAACTGCTCAGGGCTCACCGAATCGGGCTTTTTTAGTGCAAGCTGTAGGGTGATGCGCGCTGAAGCGGCCATGGTAAGCATGAACGGTATTCCTTCGGGAGTGCTTGCCTTGGCTTGAGCAACCGAGGGGAACGTCTTGGCAAGTTGGTTATAGTGCCGCGCCGATTCTAATAGCTTTTCACGAAGACGCTCATCGCCCGTTGCGCGGTAGGCCATGTAGAAATCAAGCCAGTTGTGCACGGGAAAGAAAAACCGCATTACCATGAAGTTTTCCATGGAGGCTAGTGGGTCCGTAAACTGTAATTCTTGAATGCCATTCGATTTGGCTAGGGTCTCTTGAATCAAGAGTTCCAGTTCTTCCTGAGAGGGTCGGCGATCTGGAAAAAAGGCCGTCGGGGACCATCCAGAGGGAGCGACAAACTCAAAGGGCGTGCCTAACTTTGCCCATTCTTCGTCGGTGATGGAGGCGACACTTGGCCCTCTCTCGATGCAGTGATCACAAACTTTGAAGCCATCTGCCACCCAATCCTTGAGGGGGCGTCGCATGTCAGTGCGGTCTGGCCAGTAACGATGGCAGCCAGCAATATGTTTTACATTGCGCTTGTTGTCATTGCCGCAGAGCAGGGTCTCGTCGGTCAGTTTTTTCTGCGGGTGTTGTCTTTGGTAGCCAAAGAAGCAACAATTCGTGCGTCCAGACTGACCCGATTCGCCGATACGCGCTCCAGCCAGATCAGCTTCAGCTAAGGTCATGGTTTTTTTGTGCTCTTTCAGGATCAGCTCAGGGCAGTTCTCTGCATGAACACGGAACCATAGTGCATCACGATAAACCTTCATCTTGGGATCGTAATTGAACAGCTTAGCCATGATGTCGGGACACTTGGAGCAAAGTTCAATGCGTTCAGACATCATATCTTTCGGAGTGATCTGACTCATTTTTGCTTTTATCTGTGGGTCCGCCAGCATCGTTTCAAGACGTGGGCAACCTTCAGCGTGAGCTTTCTTGCCCTCGCCTTTCCAGATTTCCTGAGCCTGTGTTGCACTCGCGAGTAGGGATGCGCAGAGCGCTAGTGACGCAACTTTCAACAAGAGGAAAAATCTTTTTGTAGACATATAATAACTTTTTTGGAAACGATGGAGCTCTTGGGACATGCCAGGATAATAGTTATTAAAATGCTTGTGTAAAACTTGCAAGCCAAGACTCAGGCTTCGAGTCACTCTTGAGAGTCGGTGACTCAGCCAATGTTGAGTGTGCGATAAGTGGTGGGTGGCATGCCGGTATGCTTGCGGAACAGTCTTGAAAAGTAGAGTGTATCTTCATAGCCAAGCCGATGGGCGATTTCGGCAACTTGCATGTCGGACTCGTCGAGAAGCCGACATGCTTTTTGGATGCGCAATTCTGTGAGGTAAGTCATGGGGCTGACGCCGCAATGCTCACGAAAGATTTCGCTGAAGCGGGATACCGAGAGGCCTGCGTGTTGAGCATATTTAGTGAGCGCCTCAGGCTGTTGGAGTGTTTCACGCATATAGTCCATTGTCTTTTCGATGCGTCCTAGTTGTTTATTCTGAATACTACCGTGAGTTCGAGCGTGTAGGAGTGTAAGAATATTGACCAATATTCTGGATAGTTCCAAGAGTGAGTCGTCTGCATAGCCGCGCTCTAACGTTGCGATGACGCTACGGAAGTGCCGACGCAAACTCTCCATAGCGGGGCATGGTATGATTGGAGATTTTTTTGAAAAGGGTGCCCAGTTGAGAAGTTCGGTTGCTCCGTTTCCATTGAAGTGAATCCAGTAAATTCTCCATGGATCGTTACTTGTTGAACCATAGGAATGCGGGCAGTTGGGCGGAATCAAGAGCACGTTGCCCCGGCTTAAAGTATAATTGCGCCCCTGTAGCTTGAGCCACCCGCTGCCTGCTTCGACGAGGATTAGCACGTAGCTATCCACACCTTGTGGGCGCTCGACTCGATGGCCGCTGGTGACGGGGAAATACCCGAGGTCAGTGACGAGGAAGTCCTTGATGTGGGGTCTCTGGCGCATTCGCTTAAGGACAGTCGAGGGCACTCGATAGAGCCGTTGACCTTCAAATCCCTCTGGCTTTATTTCCGTAAGATTGTCCATGTAAAAGCGAAAGCTATCCATTTACCAAGTGGCAGAGCAAGTATATACTGTATGCCCCTACTTGGTCTTTTCCCCTTAAATTTTTATGGCTCTAAATCTTGCTGACTGGTTGTTGTTTCTCGGATTCTTCGTCGTTGTGATCGGCTTCAGTCTCTGGAAGAGCCGTGGCTCATCTGGTGATGGTGAAGACTACTTCCTGGCTGGGCGGGGCTTGTCATGGTGGCTGATTGGTATCTCGATTGTGGCTGCAAATATTTCTACGGAGCAATTTGTCGGGATGGCAGGGCAGGGCGCGAGTTCTGTTGGTTTGGCAGTGAGTTGGTGGCAATTGATCGGTTCGGTCGGTATCGTCTTGATCGCGTTCACGCTTCTGCCGAGATTTTTACAGGCGGGTATTTACACGATGCCCGAGTATTTGGAATATCGATACAATGTGGTGGCACGGTCGATCTTCGCCTTGTTGACCGTCTTTATCTACGTGCTGGTTTTGGTCACTGCGGTCTTGTTTTCGGGCGCACTGACCTTGCATACGATCTTCGGGATTGATCTTTCGGTGGCAGCATGGGTGATCGGTGCGGCGGCTGCGCTTTATACTTCTTGGGGTGGGCTCAAAGCGGTTGCTTGGGCAGATTTGATTCAAGGTATCGCGCTCTTAGCGGGTGGTTTGGTCGTCTTCTTTCTCGGGCTGCAAGCCTGCGGTGGCTGGGAAGCGTTCAGCACGACCAATGCGGATAAGCTGCACATGATATTACCAGCTGAGGATGCCAGTCTGCCTTGGACAGGAGTGGCGGGTGGTATGTGGATCGTCTTGATTTATTACTGCGGCTTGAATCAATTCATCGTGCAAAGAAATCTCGCGGCTAAAACCCTGCGCGATGGCCAGCTAGGCATGGTCTTTGCGGGAGCGCTTTGGTTGCTGGTTCCCTTCGCAATTGTGATGCCCGGTATTATGGCCTTTCAACTTTATCCAGAAGAGCTGGCGCTCAATCCGGATAAGGCTTACCCGACTCTAATTGCCAGTTTGTTACCGGGTGGAATGCGCGGCTTCCTGCTGGCGGCATTAGCCGGAGCGATAACGAGTTCGCTGGCTTCGATGTTGAATTCGGCCTCAACGATTTTCTCGTTAGATGTGTTTAAGCGGCTGATTAAGCCGGATGCCGAGGAGAAGAACATGGTGCGACTCGGGCGGGTCATGGTGATCATCTTTGTCATCATTGGCTGCTTGCTGGCTCCGATGTTGGCCGATCCAAAATTTGGCGGCGTCTTCCAATACATCCAACAATTCCAGGGCTATATATGGCCGGGTGTGGTCGCGGCTTTTATCTTCGGCATGGTGGTGCCTCGCGCACCTGCGGCTGCGGGTGTATCCGCACTGATTACAGGGCCAGTGCTCTATGGTTTGATGCAGGCCTACGCGACGCAGATCCACTTCTTATTACAGGTGCTGATTACGTTCGTTCTCGTATGCCTCATCATGGGAGTTATCACGCTCATTCGACCCATGTCCGAGCCTAAGTCGTTGCCCGTCCGCGACGATATTGATCTTCAGTCGGATCCTAAGGTCAAGGCACTTGGTGGCATCGTGATCGCTGCAGTGGTCTGTTTTGTAGTTATTTTTTGGTAAGATTATGTGTTCAGTTAAAGCCACACAAACGATACGACAGATCCCGACCTACCGCCTGGGGCAGCCCGAGAAAAACCCACTCTTTTTTGAGAAGCGTGTTTACCAAGGCTCATGCGGCAAAGTGTATCCCGTGCCGTTCATCGACAAGGTGTTCGATACGCCGGAGATGGTGTCTTACCAATCGGTGGAGATCGAAAACGACTACCTACGTTTGTCCATGTTGCCAGAAATCGGAGGGCGCATTTTTACGGGGCAGGATAAGGCCAATCAAAATTATGATTTTTTCTATCGTCAAGATGTGATCAAGCCCGCGCTCGTTGGGTTGGCAGGGCCGTGGATCTCGGGGGGAGTCGAATTTAACTGGCCGCAACATCATCGCCCCGGCACCTATATGCCCACAGATGTGGAAATCGAAGCGGGTAGCGATGGTTCTAAGACCGTCTGGATGTCGGAGCACGACCCCATCAATCGCTTAAAAGGAATGCACGGTATTTGTGTGCAGCCCGGCAGTGCGCTGATCGAGTTGAAGGCTCGCCTCTACAATCGCACGGCAATCACGCAAACCTTTCTCTGGTGGGCGAATGTCGCGGCACGGGTCCACGATAATTACCAAAGTTTTTTTCCGCCAGACGTGCACTACGTCGCCGATCACGCGGTGCGGGCGATGTCATCCTTTCCGACCGCAAACAATAATTACTATGGTGTCGACTATGCCCAGCGCCCCGGAGCGAATGATCTCGCATGGTATAAAAATATCGAGGTGCCGACCAGCTATATGGTCTGCCAGACTCGCTACGATTTTTTCGGTGGTTACGATTTCGATGCGCAGGGCGGATTCATCCATGTGGCCAATCGACACATCGCCCCAGGGAAGAAGCAATGGACATGGGGTAATCATGATTTTGGCTGGGCTTGGGATCGTGAATTAACGGATCACAATGGTCCCTATGTCGAGCTTATGGCGGG
>Ga0209533_1001340_pt1 | contig 23005 bp, 6 predicted proteins | sample COG_04_FD_184748 | JGI IMG/M metagenome (GOLD analysis project Ga0209533, IMG submission 184748) | Pelagic Microbial community sample from North Sea - COGITO 998_met_04 (SPAdes) (version 2) | ecosystem: Environmental > Aquatic > Marine > Neritic zone/Coastal water | place: Helgoland, sampling...
TATTAATTATACCATATTTTGGTGGTATTTCAATATATATAAAATTACCAATATTATTTTCGCCAATATAAAATAAATTACTAGAAAACATATACCATTCTGTATTTATATTTATATCATATACATCTGTAATATTATTTACGGTTATATTATTATCATTAATTTTAATATTAACACCATTAACTATTATATGATTAATTGTATTCTTAAAATTATAAGTTTCATCATTCCAACTAGCATTGCTATTAGTTATTGAAACATTTTCCATATAAAACACAGTATCATCTATAATTAATTCAGATCCTCTTTTATCAATATGCAATGTATCTTCAAACCAATCCAAAGAAATATAATTACCATATATTTCTGTAATATTAAAATCATTGGACCTATTGTTAAAATTAACAATAATATCATAAGATTTTCTAGATAAATAAGATACACCTTCAATGTTAATAACTATACTAATAGTAAAAAGATCTTTAAAGATATTAGCATATTCTAAATATTGCTCAAGAACAATAGTTTCATTATGATCATACAATCTTTTGGGAACGTAAGAATATGTTGGTAATTTTATAATATAAATTTGAAAATTGTCATTCATATTATTAAATTGAAAATTAATAGAATTATTATCAAATGTAGTATAAACAATAGTAGGTTCAATGAATCTATAAATATTACGTTCATCTAAAGTATATTTAACATCATACATATATGTCATATCATTCTCAAGTTTAATATTACTAAATGTATCAAGCCTAATATCAATTTGTTTATAATTTAAATTATTATTTAAAGATAATTCGGTAGGATTATGTGGAGATTGGTATATATAATTACCTTTAACAATTAAATCATTTAATTTAAGACTATCAATAATATTTTTATTAAATATAGGATCAAATGTATTTAAATAATTTACTGCTTTTAAAACGTTGTAAGATTCTAATTTATTACCTATACTGATACTACTAATAGTATTAATGATATTTGAATTACCAATAACTATAGGATTTTCTTTAATTGAATTATTATTACCAATAACAATTAAATTAGATTGATAAAGATCATAACTAGTATTATAACCACCAATATATATAGTATTAATAGCATTAATAGCTTCATTTAAATTATAATTACCTACAATAGTATTATTAATACTCGAAATTAATTCATTACCAATATAAGATCCGTGAATAACATTATTACTTATATTAGATTCAATATTATTAATACAATTAAAACCTATGATATTATTATTATTATTGTAAATTAACTTATTACCTATTAAAGATCCTATTGTTATAGAATTATTATCAGAAACCAATCTTTCATCACCACCAATACCATTATTAACTATATACACTAAATTAGAAGAACTTTCAGTTAAATTAAAACCATATCGATAACCTATAATAATACTATCATTAATATCAGCACAATTAAATGCAGTATCTTTACCTAATATAATGTTTCGTTCTCCTGTAATATTAGTTCCAGCATCTTGACCTATTTTAGTATTTTCTAATTCTTTTGTAACAAGGTCAATAGATTGATTATAAGTGAAACTAATTTTTTCGGAAGATGTCATATTATTATTAGAATAAATAAAAAAAGAAGTATAAAAACTATTTATATAGGATTAACCTGTATATTAAATGGATTATTTTTTAAAGCACTTAAGGTGTCTTTATCTAATCTATTTTCATAAGAATTAAGTTGTGAACTTTCTTTAGTAATACCATTAACATTGCTATTAGGTGTTGCTTGATATACTTTTTCAACGTTATGCATTTTACGTGGTGCTAAACTTTCAACAATACTTTTATTTGATTTCATATTAATACTTCCATTGTTAATTTTACTTAAACTACTTTGACCACCATTTGGTATATGTCCAGCATCTATTAAGATCTTTTCACGTGTTCCGTCTATTTCAGCATTATCGGTAGCTAAATGCGATATTTGTTCTTTAACATTAGTATTACTAGCACCAATATATTCATTATGTGTTGATTGTTTATTTGTATCTTTAGCAAAAGGTTTGCTTGATAAATAACCACCAAATAAACCTTCCAATATACCACCTAAGAATCCTTCAGATTTATGTATAGTAGTTTCTTTTGTTGTTGTTTTAGCAACTAAATCAGTGCTATATGCTACTGTTTTATAAACAACACCACCTATATTACGATAAACATCTTTAATAGCTACGGTTTCATTTGTAGTAGTTCTTGCTTTATCTTGCATCTCTGTATAAGTTCCTTCACCTGCTTTTACATTTAATTGTTGAGCATCGTGTATTAATGTTTCTTTTGTAGTTGTTTTAGCATCATCTTGAATAGCACTATATGTTCCATCTTCACCTTTAAGATTTAGTTTTTCGGAATCGTGTATAGTTGTTTCTTTAGTAGTAGTTTTAACATCATCTTGAATAGCCGTATATGTTCCATCTTCACCTTTAAGATTTAGTTTTTCGGCATCGTGTATAGTTGTTTCTTTAGTTGTAGTTTTAACATCATCTTGGATAGCAGTATATGTGCCGTCTTCACCTTTAAGATTTAATTTTTCGGCATCGTGTATAGTTGTTTCTTTAATAGTAGTTCTAGTAATGTCATTAGGATCGTGCACAGTAACTGCTTGAGGCATTTGAGGATTCATCATACCTTCTTGTCTAGGCGCATCTATCAAATATTCTTTAATACTATTCTTCATTGTATCTACTAAAGGACTTACAACTGCATTAACTAAACTAGTTAAATTAGTTACAACTGTTTTAGTTTCATAATTATTACGTTCATTATCATATACTACAACATTAGCTTTACCATAATCATCATTTGTATTTTGTAAATTAACCGTATCTTTAGCACCACCGGTATATTCAATATGTCCTAAAGGTGCGTTTGTTTGTTTAATATTTTGATTACTTCTTTCGGTTGGTTTAGTATAAGCACCAGTAGTAACAAAGAAGTTTTCTTTATTTTGTTCAAATGTTCTTTCTGGTAGATTTTTAACAACATTTTCGGTCATAGATCTTTTAGTAACACTATTAGTTTTAGGTCCTTGAAACGGTATTTGAAAAGTTTTACTTGTTTGATCTGTTTTAGGTTTATTTGCTTGTAAATCAGGTGGGGCAGCATATCTTAAAGCATCTGTTTGTTGAAAACCACCAATACCTGCAGAAGAAAAACCACGATTTAAACCAGGACCAACTCTAATTTGTTGTATAGGAAACTCATTATTTCTGGATAAAGGATCAACTACACGTGATTTTAAAAACTCATCATTATTTCGCATTCCTCTAGAACAAACTTGATCATTAATACTTGGCTTAAATAAACAAGGGACTTCTGTTTTTTTCATATATAATGAATCATTACCACTCATACGATCTGTATAATTTGACATTCTTTCAACATCAACATTTTGTGTTACATTACCTTTTAAAAAAGGAACCATATTGTTATGAATATAATCTGATTTTTCCATTTTCATACCACTTAAATTATCATTATTATCTTCAATTTCTGAAAACATTGAAGCAAATGCGGGTCTAGGAACTATTCCAGTTTCCATAGGATTTTGCGCTTTATTATACATTTTAGTTCCACGTATTAATTCATCTCGTTTAACATCTGTATAATAGGTTGATGAATATATATTATCTAAAGAAGACTGTTTAAACATAGTATTATTATTATTAAATAAAAATAAATATTAAAAAATGATACTCATTTTAAATAAAAATTAAAATGACAGAACAACAAAATAATATTGATGAATTAAATCTTCAAATTAGAAATAAATATAATAAAAATATAGAAATATGGAAAAGTCTTGATGATAAGACATTATATGATAAATATATCGAATGTCCATCCGTAAAAAATAAAATTAATAATCTAAAAAAATATCTTAAAGAAACTAATATTACTGAAGAACAAATTAATAATATAAGTAATAATAAAGATTTTTGTTTAGAATTTTTAATTCCACCAGGAACAAAAGGTGCAGTAAGAGGCAATGAGTTTAATAATATTATAAAAAATAAAATATTATCATTCACATTTTTAGATGCAGATTATGATATTCAATTCGAAAAGAAATGTATTAATTTAGCAACAGACGAAATACCAGACTTTTACATTCTAAATACGAAACTTAATAAAGCAATAATTGGTATGAATCAAATATCTTTAATTGGTGGTGGTCATCAAACAAATAGAGCATCAAAGTATATATTAAATAATAAATCAAATGATGATAATAAAACTATTTGTTTAATAGCGGAATATCCAAAATTAATAAAAAGTAAAAATAAAACTTATAAAATATTTTCAAAAGGTTTTGAAAATAACATATTGTTATATCTTTCAGATTTAGAGAGTATTATTAAAGAATATTTCAAAATTGAATAGTATTAACTGTCTTAATTAATTCAGGTTTAGATATAGATTTAGGTCCAACTGTATTATCTTTATCATTAAAATTCAATTTATTGAACTTTTCCAAAAAACTATCTATATCTATATCCTCTTTAACTTTAACAAAATAATGACTTTGAACACTTTTATCATCAATTTCTTTATCACATTTTGTAGTATTTACTCCAACACGTCTTATTGATAAATCTGGTTTATCTTCTTTTTTAACAAAAGAAATATATTTAGATATTTCATCTTTTACTACTAAACGTTCTGTAGATTCTTTCTTCCATATTTGAAAAATGGATGGAACATTATGATCTTTATCATCTAATGTAAAAGCATCGTCATCTAAATCAATTGATAACTTTAAATGAAAATCAAGTAAAAATATCTTTTTACAACTGTCTTTTTTAAAACTTTTTGGTAAAATAAACGAAATTGTTGTAGCAAAAGAACAACAATATTTGATAAACTTTTTACACGTAGAAGACTGACGACCAAATGGAGGATTTCCTATTATATGTATAGTTTTATCTTTAATAGGTTCATAATCAAATTTTAAAAAATCTAAAACTATAATTTCTTCAATATCTGGTTTAATATCAAATGCTAATATTTTATTATTTGGATATTGTTTTTTTAATTCTAATAAAAATGCTCCATTACCAGCAGAAGGTTCAATTATAATATCATCGTCTTTTATTGAAATATATTTACTTATGTTATCTAAACATTCAATAACAATATTATTTTTAGTATAAAATTTATCTGTTGTATCTCTTTTTAATCCTTTTTTCATTATATAATTAATATATATAATATATTAATATCATTTTTAATCAATCTTTTTTAATTCCCGAAATATTTTTACAAGATTTACAATATTTTTATCAATTTTATCAATCTTAACTTCTAGTTCTGTCTTAGATTTAGTTTTAATACATGCAAAGTATATCATCAACAAAAATACTAAATTACTAATTACCAACATCATATAAATATTTGTGGTATGGCAATCACTTGTCGTTAAACCATTATCATTAAATGTTGTTAAAGAATCCATTATTAATTAATGTAATATTAAAATCATTTTTTATATAAAAATGATTAAAAAAAATAATTAAAACATAATGACTAACATTGAAACCATTTTTGACTACAAGACTACTATTAATATTGCTTTTGATATTGATAATTACAATGAAGAAGATATTCTTAAAATGATAAAAGAAAAATTCAATATTATCAAACAATGTAAAACAGACGATATTGATGAAACTATAATAAAGGCAAATGCAATTGAAGATTTTGGTTGCGACTGTTATGCTTGTATTAGTGGTAGTGTAAAAGATTGTTCAAAATAAGATATTATCAAAATGTGGTGTAAGTTGTTCCATCATCCGTTGATGTAAAATGTTGTGGTTCTGCTGATATATCTCCAATATCTGAACTTCCAAAAAATTCAACATCTAGATATACTCTTGAAGCGTCAGGATAGTTGCTTGTTGATAAAGAACTATGATCGCTTTGATCTCTTAGGTTCCATGGTATACGTAATGTCCAAGCGGAAGTGGAACCATCAAGCATAATTGTTGGTGACTGAAATTCATAATGTCGATGTACTGCATCAATTGTATCTGTTAATAATGTAAGCTCAGATAAAGTTTGTTTTGGATTTATAAATGCTTCAAATTTACGAAATGCAATATTTCCATTATCACCAGCTATATGCATTTTACAAGTCATTCTAAATATATAAGTATCATCAGCAAGTGCTGCTACTACTGGTGTATTATTATACGTAAATTTAAATCCTGTGGCATAATGTGTAATATTAGCCGAATGATCATAAAGTACATTTCCTGCACCAAATATTATACGACTTGTATCATGTTGTTTAATATAAACTACATCTCTTAAAGCAATACCTTTTTTTACATCTGAATCTGATGAACAAACATCTAATTTATATTCTGGTATAGAAGTTCCAATACCAATCTCCCCTGTTTTTTTAATTATAAATGGAGTAGAATCATTATCTATATCCTCAACTAATAACAGATCAGCTGGTGATGTTTCTTCAATATCAGGATCATTACGATTTACATGCAACCAAGCTTGTAAATTACATGATGAACTTACACCTAAACCAACACGACCTACATGATCAACACGAAACGGTATTCGGTCTTGATTTGATTCTGTATAAAATTCTACTAAATTTTCACCATCACTACTTACTTGATTATCTTGAATTACTGTAAAAGCTGTTTTAGTTCCTGTATTATGTACAAGAAATGCAGCTGTTTCTTGTGTTACTGTATTTGTTACAATTGTTACATTACTACCTTCTGAATATTGAACTAAATTACCATAAATTGTTACATTTCCACCTCCTTTACCTATAAAAATATTTGAACCGTGTAAAGTTGTTTCATTTAATTCTGGACCACCAATAGTAATTTTACTTTCTGTATCATTTAATTCAAAATTTGTTTTTGAATTTGCATCATTTATTTTATAAATTGTTGCAGTTGTATCTATGGTAGTTGCTTTAACATTTAATGTAGCTGTGTCAGCACTACCTATTTCAATTGTTGAATCTGTTTCATTAACTTTTATATATCCAGCGTCGGATGAACTATTTAATTCAAAAGTAGAACCGGTTAATTTAAGATTTGTTGATGCACTACCAATAACTACTTCTTGACCATGTATATATAAATTTGTTGTATTAATGCTTTCACCTAAATTTACTTCCTTACCATTTATTTTTGTTTCACTAGTTATATCTGCACTACCTATCGTTGTGTTACTACCATTCACAACTACTGTTGAAGTTTCTTCTGCTATATTTATCGTTTTACCATTTATGGTTGTTATAGTATTTTCTTGACCAGCTGTAGCTATTGTTGTATCAGTTGCTTTAATAATTAGTGTAGAACAATCTTCACCTATATTTAAATTACTACCATATATTGATGTAGTTCCAGCTATATTAGATGTAGCTATTGTTGTAGTAATACCTTTCATTACTACAGTTGAAGCATCTTCTGCTATATTTAGAGTTTTACCATTTATGTTTGTTATACTATTAGCTATATTACTATCACATATATCTATAGTTTTACCATATATCGTTGATGTTCCTAACGTATCATATTCATTTAATGTTATTACATTTCCATATATTGATGTCTCACTACTACTTGCACCATCTAGATTAGCATTCTTTGTTCCTATTTGTGTTGTTGTTCCTAATAATGTTGATGTTGATGCAGATTGACCTATAGTTAAATTACTACCATTTATTACAATTGTTGAATCATCATCTGCAGAAGCAATATTAATAAATTTACCTTTCACATTTATGTCATTTCCATCTTCACCTATATTAATTGTTCCTTGTGTAATATTGTCATTATGATCTACATTGCAACTATGTGCTTTGATATCAGTTACTGTTATCCTATCAACCCAAATTCCATCAGTAACACGAAATACATCACTTATATTAGTATCGTTTAAATTTTTAAATGTTTTTAGAGGATTGGTTCCAACACTTATATTTTTAGTAGTATTATCTATATTAATCACATCATTAATTGTATATAGGGTTATTCCTCCACTTGCCATTTATAATATATAGCAGAAAAAAATATTTTATATATATTAATTCTCAATTTATTACGCATCATTAATTCTCAATTTATTACGCATCATTAATTCTCAATACTAATACTTTATTATCTATATTAATTATTATATCATAAATACCTAAATTATTACTTATTATATGCAAATTTGTTAATTTAATATAATTATTATCTGGAAATTTAGTTTCTACAATTGAATATATAAATCCATATTTATAATACATAAATAAATCTATTATCTTATTTTCACCATTTAATAATATATAATCATCCAATTCATTAAATTGAATACCCGGAACCACATTCTCCGTATAACCCAATTTAATAAAATTTACATTCAAATTAGTTGTTCCTAATTCATTTGATACTATTATATCCTTCTTTTTATAAAATTCATTTTCATTATTATTTTCAACAGAATAACTCAAATTCATATCAACTGTTTCATTTTTAACTACTTTTTCTTCATACCCATATAATTTAAAACTTGCATGTGCAAACCATGTAGGATCATCCATCTTTATAAAAATCTTTCTTATATATTTATACGGCTCAGACCTATCAAACATTCTATACACTATATCTGATAAATTTGCAGGCGTACCATACACCTGATCCGGTGAAACTATATCTGTTGGAACATTATGTATCTTTGTCCATGTTTTTCTATCATTACTTCCACATACTATCCATTGTTCCATACTTCTTATATTCCTATATGTTGAATTTGTATCATTCATCCTAAACGAATATTTTGATAAAATTATTTTATTTGGAACACCTACTTCAACCCAAATACCTCTTTGACTTGAACCATCTGAAAATACCGTTAAATCGTGATCATTATAACCTACCGCATTATATAATCCTGTACTATCTGAAAAATCACCAAATTCCATATACCAATTATTTGTATCATTCGTAAATAATCTATAAAATTTACCATTTGTTGCACCTGCATTATTTGCACGGAATTCATATATTCCATTTCCTATTATTTGTGAAAATCCAACAATCGTATTTTCACTTTCATATTTAGCTCTATTTGGATATACCATATTATTTGCTTCCATTAAATCAAAATTAAAAGTTGTTTGCGAAGAATCATCATTTCCTACAGGCAATCCTACAGGAAGTGTTGGTGGAAATTGTGTTTCTTCAATTGACAATTCAATATTATCTGTTATCAATGATAATTTAGGTATTTCAATATCTGTTATTATATTTTCAATTATATTAACAATAAAATATATATTTTCATTTTTAGCAGAAACACAATAATATTTACCTATTAATGTATTTTCAGTATCCCATATTATTTTACCATTTATAAATCCATTTGATACATCATATACACCCTTAAATTCTACATCTTTAAATGAATTATCATCATTATTTGTTCTTATTGGATTTATATCACTCTTTATTATTATAAATGGATTCTGAGAATTTGTATTTATATGTAATTCAATTATATTACCTTGTTTTATTGTTAATTCAATCCCGGTTGATGAACTATTATCATAATATGTCAAATCACTTTCATTCAAACCTGTTAATTTCCATTCTAATGAAGAAAATTTAACATAATATATCAAATTTGTTGATGATACACCACTAACTATATCATAATAAGTATAATTTTTTAATATTGTATCATTAACTGTTGATTCAATTGATGCTACAATTGATTCATTTTTGTATTTAAGTAAAAATCTAGGTAAATATAAGTCTTCCGTTATTTCATTATATTCTAGCATTATATCACCATTTGCAACTATATCATCTTTATCCAATAATCCTGACACAATATTACCACTATTTGTATGTTTTATTTTAAATATTGCGAATTTATTCAAATAAACTTTACCATAATCTACAACACCTATTGTAAGTTTTGCTTCAACTATTACATTAGTTTTAACATAATATGTAGTAATATTATTAGTTATTCTTGATATATCAAATTTAAATAATATAGATTTAACATAAGTATCAATTCTATTTTCAATTACATTATACGGATAATCCGATTTTTCAAATGTTAAATATTGTAATTCAATTAATGATGTTTTAGAAACTATTTCAGATTTCTTATCACTTATACCAAAATTATTTTCAATTAAATAATTTAATACACCATAATTAATTTCTTTATCAGGTTTATATGTTATTGAATTATCTACATTGGCTAATACTGATTCTTTAAAATAATCTTCAATTAATACATGTAAATTCTGTTTATAATATGTATTTGATTTTCTTAATATTACAATACCTGAACCACCATCTGCACCATGATAATTTGCTCTACCACCATTATAATCTCCTCCACCACCACCACCAGTATGATTTACACCGTTAAATACTCTATAATGATTTGTATTTGGTAATCCACCACCACCTTTTGATCTCCATACACTATGAGTTATATATGTCATGCTTGCATTATAAGGTGATGAACCACCACCTGCATAATATGTTGGCACACCTGTAATATCATTTAATACACCATCACCACCTTTATAAAACTCCGGTCTCCACATTATATTAATATTAGCTACTAGTTCTCCTCCATTCTCTGATGAACCACCACCTGCTCTATTTCCACCATCATATCCACCTGGTACATACTCAACACCATTCCAATATGTATTACCTTGTATCGATTTTGCTACACTTTCATTATCTTCATTTCCACCACCGGATCCACCATTTTCTGCGGTAGTAGCATTTGCATAATCTCCATCAACAGAATAACCTCTTCCTCCACCATATCCTTTTAATTTTATTCCATCGAATTCTAATTCATTTCCATTACTATCTAATATTAAACTATTATATCCACTTGTAAATAAAGAACCAATACCACCATCCCCTACAACAACTGTATAATTAGTAGAACTTGAAAAGTATTTATTAACCATATAAACTACACCTCCTGCACCACCTGCACCACTTGATAATACCCATCCTCTACCACCTGAACCACCACCTCCAACTATTAAAAGATCATATAATCCATCTTCTTCAAATTCTAAATTCCATTCTGATTGATATGCACCATTTGTATTGTTTCCATCATATTTAAATACAATAGGATCATCTGTATTTATTTTAGGCGTTGTTGTAGAAACATTTAATACAGGTTGATTGGTATCACTATAATAAATATTCACTACTGAAAATAATTTCAATTCTGATACATAATTTGATTTACGTATAATTATAATACCTGAACCACCATTGCCACCACTACTCCTAAACGATTCACTACCTCCACCACCACCACCTGTATGATTTATACCATGATAATTTCCAGAATTACTACCATACCAATTTGCATTAGCACAACCACCACCACCTTTAGGTCTAATAATATCAGTTATATATGGTGAATGGACCCACAAATTATTTAATGCCGTACATCCACCACCTGCATAATAAGTTGCCACCCCAGAAATATGATTTAAAACACCAATACCACCCCAATCAAACATATAATGACCACCTGCATAAGATTTATAAGTACTTAATACAGCACCTTTACCACCTGCACCACCACCTGCACCTGTTGTATTCCAACCATAACCTCCGTAATTATGCCAATAATATATTCTTCTTCCACCATCATAACCACCAGGAACATATTCTGTTCCATCCCAATATGTATTCCCTTGTATTGATTTAGCTGTACCACCACCACCAGATCCACCATCTTCATCAGGATAACCATTCGTAAATCCTCTACCTCCACCATAACCTATCAATTTTATTCCATCAAATTCTAATGGTTCTTTTGTACTATCTGTTATCATACTATTATAACCACTTGTAAATGCTGTTCCACTACCACCATTGCCAACCACAATTTTATAATTTGCACTTGATAAAAGATATTTTTTAATCATATAAACTACACCACCTCCTCCTCCTCCACCACCACTCAAATTAGGATAGTTATCTGGTCTATTACCTTTTCCACCTGAACCACCACCACCTACAATAAAAATATCATATAATCCATCTGATTCTATAGTTAGATCCCATTCAGATTGATTTAAACCATTATCATTATTTGCATCGTATTTAAATATTATTGGTTTATTATCTGCTGATTTTAATCCAGAAGCAAATTTATTCAAACTTAATGTATAATGACCACTCAAACTTGCAAAACTATGATGATATTTATTACCATCTGTTAATAATATTTCTACATCATTTATACTATTTTTAAAATTTAATTCTTTAGTTATATTATCAATATCATTACTATAAGTATCCGGTTTTCTATATATTATTCTTAAATTTATAGAATTATAAATATAGTCAAATACTTGTTTTTCAAAAATATAAAAGTTTTTATCATTGAATCTTAAGAAATATTTTGTACCTATGAAATCTACATCTCCCTCACCTTCAGGCACATTCTTAAATATTAATAAATTTTCATTTATTGCATCTATATTATTAAACAAATATGATGCTGTCTTCACTTGTGATAATAATATATTCGTTGATTCATTATATAACCACATATACAAATTATTTCTATATTTTGAAAATACTAATTGATATACTATATCAATTTCAACTATCAAATTATTAAATGTTATTACTTCACCACTTTTACCTGTCATTGCAATACAATAAATGGATCCCACTTTATTTATTGAAATCATCCATCCATTTGCTAATGTTGGACCACCTATATTCTCAGATCCCGCAGAACCATACAACATATTTATTAGATTCAATGATGATACATTAAATCTTGTATAAAATGACCATTGACTACTATCATTTAAATCTATTAAATTACTATAATTACCTACTGAATTTAAATTTATATCAAATGATTCTTCAATTGGTTTTAAATAACTATATTCATCTATTAAATTACTATAATTTGTATCAAAATTACTATAATTTAATAAATCTACAACTGTAGTGTCATTTATATCTGTTATTTTTCTTAAATTATTATCTACATTATATAAATTATTTGTTAATATTACATTCGATTCATAAACATATTTATTATCATTATAATTCAAATATAATATATAACAATCAAATACATTGTTATTTACTGATAATACCGTATTATTTATTATTTTTAATGCAACTATATTACTTGTTTCTGTTAATGTTATTTTAGTATCAATATAATTAATATGTTCTTTTTCTCTAAATTTACTAATTTCAAATGAATCGATCACTTTCAAATTTGTTTCTTCATTTTTTAAATTTATTTCATTTATTTCAGGTATAAATTTACTTATCGGTTCGGTAATTATATATTCAACCGGATTATATTTAACATATAATGCTGTATTTGAAATCTTTTTATAACTATATTCTAATATTATATATCCATTTCCACCTAAATAATTTACACCAAACGGATTTGACATTCGAGTTCCACCTAGTGATACTGATTTTGACACATTATGTTGCACATATTCAAGATAATTTAATTCTATAGCTGTATCACCACCTGAATTATTACCTAATGCAACTATCGGGGATACTAACACATTACCATAATAAGAAGATCCACCACCACCACCTGCAGATACATTTCCAACCTTACCACCACAACCACCACCATAATAACCTGCACCACCAGTTCCATTTATATCTGCTAAATAACCTTGATGATTATATCTACCACTATCACCACCTTTAAATTTACTTCCACTTTGACCACTGGACCAACCACCACCACCACCTCCACCTCCACCTATTAATGTTCCAGGACCACCATTATTTCCTGATAATGATTTAGTATTAAATCCTGATTTACCATATGCATATTGAACTTGTTCAATACCTGCATCACCACCCGAATATATACGCGAAGAACCACCACCACCACCACCTCCACCAGATATTATAAAAATAGAACTATTCGGTATATCATTATTTAATTTTTGTAAAGTTAAACTATAATCATGCCCATGTTTCCAATTATAATTATCTATTTTAAATCCTTCTTCTAAAAATATACCTGATAATCCTCCTCCACAACCATAAGTTCCTCCTGTTTTACCACCACCTGGCCATCCATTTCTTGTTACACCTACACCACCAGATTGACCTACAACTATATTCAATTTATTTATATCTTTTACATTTATTTGCGCTTTAACAAATCCACCATTACCACCTCTTACATTATTTACATTACCCGCACCACCACCTGCTCCCCATACATATGCAATAACTTCTTCAACACCTTCCGGTTTATTCCATAAATAACTACCTTTTATATTTGTATCATATATTGTGTTTCTTCCCCAATATTGTGAAATATTATTATCATATACACCTTGATTTACAGTTGGATCCAATATTCCATAATCTACTTCAAATGATGATCTTACTTCACCATATCCAAATTTTTCAACAAATATGTAATCTGGTTTTATATAACTTGTTATATTAAAATTACTACTTATTGCTATATTATTTTTAGTTAAAAGCTCTTCATTATTATAAACTACATTAAAACTATTCCCATTTTCTGAATTGTTTAATTTTATTATAACTATTCCTGAACCACCTTTTCCTCCATAATTTTTATATATAGTTCCTGCACCTCCACCTCCTGAATTATTTAATCCATCTATTAATGTTAATTCTTTACTATAATTACCACCACCACCATATCCTCCTATTGTTATCAAATTACTTGTTGTATAACCCGAACCAGAACCACCACCACCAAAATACACATTATTATTAATATATTCACCTACTGAATTATCATTTGGTAAATTAAATATTTCTTTAAAATTATTATTGTTATACATAAATTTACCTATTCCACCATTTACATTCAAATTACTTGCATAACCATGTTCATCTGATCCTCCACCACCTGAACTATATATTTCATCTCCACTTATTATATAATTACTTGTATCATACCCTTGCACATAATTACTTGTTATTATATCACCTGATATATCTACTATATCTGTTATTATAATATTTGAATTGTTATTAATATTCTTATCTATTATTGAACTACCAACTTTACCACCTAATGCTTCTGTTTGTAAATAACTACATGAACTGTTCTTACCATTCCCAGTATAACCACCATTTCCTACTTTTATTACATATTCACCAGCTAAAAAATATAAATTACTTTGGAATATTACACCACCACCAGAACCACCTCCACCTGGTAATATTTCATTTATATTTGAATTATAACCTGAACCACCTGAACCACCACCGCCTACTAATAATATATCAATTAAATATGGCTTATTTAAAATTAATTTATATTCAGTTTGATCATTGTTATTCACTTTAAATTCATTATAATTAAATATTAACACATTATTATCTATTATTTTCAAATGTTCCGTTATTACATGATGCTTATTATCAATTAAATCATATGTTAATACTAAATTATTAGTTTCTAATTGTTTTCTTTTACTTTCTTTTATTATTAATATACCAGAACCACCATTACCAACATTATTTAATATACCAGAACCACCACCACCTGTATTATTCATTCCGTCTTTTCTTATTAAATTACCTCCACCACCTAAACCACCCTTTGAACTTATTAAACCACCAGCACCACCACCTGCAAAATATACATTGCTATTTACATACTCACCTATTGTTCCATCTATTGGTAAATCAAATATATCTTTGAAATTTAGTAATTGATCTTTGAATTTACCATCACCTCCATCACTTATTAATACATTCATATCATTCGGATAACCTACCTCATATGCACCACCACCTCCTGCATAATCAATATTTGAAGCTATACCACCATAATTACCTTGCTTATAATTATGTATTAATAATTCATTTCTATTATTAACTAATGGATATGATGTTATATTATTTACAATTGTATTAGAACTAATACCACCCAATGATCCTACATATAAACTATCATAATTACCACCACCTCCTATTGCTTCAGATGATAAATATTCAAAATAAGTATTTTTACCATTTTCACCTGTATTATTATTATAAATTCCACCTCTACCAACTTTTATTAAATATTCATTTGATTCTATATATTGATTTTCTAAAAATATTAATCCACCTGATCCACCACCATACCCATTTCTACCAGAACCACCACCACCTATCATTAATATATCAAAATATGATGATTTATCAATTGTATAATAATATTCGGTTTGACCTTTACCATTATCATTTGTTTTATTATATACAAATACATTTGTATTATTTGTATTATAAGCTAAAGTATATTTAAAAAATTGTAAATTAATTACATGTTCTTTTATTATTACAATTCCACGACCACCATTACCACCTAATCCTGTTCCATTTCCACCACCACCACCTCCTCCGGTATTATTAATACCATTTGCTCCATTTGCATTTAGTTTTAATCCTGAATCTCCACCACCACCTTTGCCACCTCTAGAACTATGTATATTTACTTCATCTAATAAACTATCTAAATACATACTACCACCACCACCACCACCTACCCAACCTTCATGACCTATACTATCATTCAATATCACACTTACATCTATACCTATACCACCATTTCCTGAATTTTCAATATTTAATCCTTCTTTACCATCTTGACCACTACCACCTGCACCACCACCACCACCGCTATTACCAATTTCTTTTAATTCACCATTACCACCATTATTACCTTGCAGACTCTTTCCAAAACCTTTTTTACTAAACCTTTTCTCTGTATTAACACAACCACCACCACCTGATCCTACTGATTCATCTAATGTTAAGGATTCTGCATATGATGAATTATCATTTGTTGCACCTGCACCACCACCAATTGCTATAAAATCATCTATAGAAGAATTATAACCATTTCTATTTGCAAATAAGGTTGTTGTATTTATTCCACCTTTACCTACTGTTATTGTATAAGATCCATTTATTAATTTCGTATTTTGTAGTAAAATTACACCACCTGCACCACCTCCTCCACCATTATTTCCACCTGCACCTCCTCCTCCAACTATTAATATATCTACATCTATTGAATCTGTATTAACTGTTAATGTATATTCTGTTTGATTACCATTATAATATTTAAAATACATTATATTATTGGATTTTGTGTATTGTGATAAATTTCCACCTGTAATTGTTGTATTGGCAACTTGAGAAACACTAATATCATCTTTATATTTTAGTATTAAAATACCATTATCACCCGGATTTCCTACATTATTCCAAATATTTCCATTTCCACCATTACCACTATTTGGCGAAGACTTTGTTAAATTTGATCCACCACCAGATGCAAAATAAATTTCATTATTATATGGTTCACCAATGATATTATCTTTAAATATTAAAAAGTTTATTCCAAAATTATAACCTGTTATATCTTTATATTTACCATTGTATGATGCATAATTACCATCTTTATCTGCACCTCCACCACCACTTAAACTACCATTGTAACCTTGTACATATTTTTCAGATACTATTGTATTATCCGCTAATATAATATCATTTTCTGTACCTGAACCACCTTGTGTTAATATTTTTGTTATTGGTACAAATATGTTCGATGTTTCTGGTGTTGAAGTTGTATCAATAACCTTAATTATTACTATACCTGAACCACCTGCACCTGATACCGCATCAGGGGATATTGTTGTTCTTCCGGTTCCACCACCACCACCACCTGTTCCTTGACCACCATTTCCTCCGGTTGGCGTACCATCACCTTCTGGATCACCATCTTCACCATTAGTTAATCCTCCTATTCCACCTATTCCTGGTGTTTCAGTTGATTCAGAACCATTGCCACCACCTCCACCACCTTTACCACCATCACCTGCTGTATAATTATTAAATTGACCACCGCCACCACCACCACCCCAATAATAGTTGTTTCCGTCTATATTAATCTGAATACCATCCGCACCATTACCAGCATTTGTTTGATCTGTATTTGCAGGTGCATCACCGCCTGCACCACCACCACCATTTGCACCTATACCAGGAACATCATCAAATACCATTCCATTTGCACCATTACCACCATGGTAACTATATGTAGTTAAACTTATATTTGCTAAATTTATATTAGGCTGAATTTTAGTTCCACCAATACCATATTCGCTATTTAACATTCCTGAACCACCACCACCACCAGAACCACCATTACCACCATCTTGTGCTGCAGGATCTGTTTCATCTAAAAAGTATGGTCCCCATTCACCACAACCACCATAGCCACCTCCAAACACTTCTATACCAAATGCAATAGAACTTCTACCATTATTGTTTGATGAACTAAAATTATTACCAATTACACTATCACCACCTTTACCCACTTTAATACTATAAGTTCCTTCTGATATTGTACAATTAGTAATATATAAAACACCACCTCCTCCACCTCCTCCTCCAATATACACACCACCCGAACCACCACCACCAACAATCAATATATCACATGTTGTAGATTCTGTAAAAACTAAATTGTATTCTGTTTGTCCAAAACCATTATCAAATGTAGAATCGTAATAAAATTTATTTGTTATACTGTTGTCTATACTAGTCCAAGTTAAAGGACTGTATATTTCTAAATTTAATGCTGTTAATTTTGGTAGAGGTGTATTATCAATAACCTTAATTATTACTATACCTGAACCACCATTACCACTTGCAGTTGAATTATTAAATGCGGCATTTGCACCACCACCACCTCCTGTTCCAGGACCACCATTACCACCTAATCCTGCTTGACTATTTGCACTACCTGATCCTGTACCATTTTCACCATTAGTAATACCTCCTGTTCCACCTGTACCATTGTATCCACTTATACCACCTGCACCACCACCACCACCTTTACCACCATTGCCTCCATAAGTATTCCAATCTGCACCACCACCACCACCACTCCAATAATAATTGTTTCCATCTATATCAATCTGAACACCATCACTACCATGTTTAATGTTTGGTACAATTCCACTTGCACCACCACCACCACCATTCGTATTATTAACGCTAGTTCCACCACCACCACCATAATATGTTGAATTTAAACTTGTTATAAATGAATTATACGTAGGTTGTATTGATGAACCACCTGCACCATAATTATTTGAAGCACCACCTCCTGATCCACCATCTTCACCATTTTTATTAGTTGTTTCAACACCACCATTTGCATTACCACCCCGACCTCCTCCAAATACTTCTATAAAATCATTTAATTTACCAAACATACTGTTTGTACCATTTTCACTAAGAAATGGTTGAGTATTAGTTTGGGCTACTTTACCACCATTACCAACTTTAATAATATAATCACCATTTAATAATAAATTATTAACATATAAAACACCACCACCACCACCTCCACCCCCATTATGTACACCACCACCACCACCACCACCAACAATCAATATATCACATGTTGTATTTTCAGTAAAATTAACGGTATATTCTGATTGATTATCACCATTATCAAATGTAGGATTATATTCAAAATACACTAATTTATTAACCAATTTATTATCAATTGTATTAGTCCAACTTAAAGGACTATATAATTTTAAAGTTTCTTGATCTATTATAGGATCTTCATAAATAGTAGAAAATTTAATAATTACTATACCTGAACCACCATCACCACCTTTATTATTTGCTATATAATGTGATCCACCACCACCACCACCACCAGTATGTTTTCCTGCATTACCACCTGGTCTATTTCCGTATGATGATATACTACCACCACCACCTGGTTGTCCGTCATTATAACCTGCACCTCCATATGTTGCATTTATTGCACCACCTCCTCCTCCACCCAATCCACCATTTCCACCTGTAGTACTATAACCACTACCACCACCACCACCTGCCCAATAATATTCTACATCTAATATAGTTGATTTTAATCCTATACCACCATCTGATATACTTCCTACACCACCTGCACCACCACCACCACCTGAATAATATGAAGTTGTTCCTGATCCGGAACCATTAAAACCTTGTCCTTCTAACCCATTTCCAAATCTATCTGTATTTGTTCCATAACCACTTGCACCACCACCACTACCACCATTATTACCTCTACCGTATAATGGTGCATGACCATGTGGTCCTGTTCCACCATAACCACCACCAATTGCTATCAAATCATTTATAGAACTATCATAACCATTTTTAGCATCAATTGTAAATTTATGGGAACTTGGTTGTCCATTTGTTCCCGCTGCAGGTGCTCCATCACCACCTTTTCCTACTTTAATCAGATATTCACCATTAAATATTACATTTTTGTTATAAATTACACCACCACCTCCTCCACCACCACCCATATCCATTCCACCACCACCACCGCCTGCTACAATTAATATATCACATAATGTATCTACATCAAAATTAATTGTATATTCTGTTTGACCATTGTTATCCAAATTCTCATTATATGTAAATTTAAGAACTTTATTATAACTTGGATAACTACCTCCACCCGAACCACCATCATTACCACTCAAATAATTTGTTCCTCCACCTCCACCGCCTATCGCGTCTGACAACAAATACGAAAAACTTGTATTTACACCATTTTCACCTTTACTATTTATTGAAGTTGATGCATTTCCACCTTTACCAATTTTAATTGTATATTTACCTACATCTATTTCTTGATTTTGTAAAAATATTAATCCACCACCACCACCACCAGGACCATACAATATATTATTATCATTGTCTATATTACTAATAAATCCGGCACCACCACCACCTCCTATCATTAAAATATCAATTATATGTGGTTTATTGATTTCTAAATTATATAATGTATATCCATCACTATCAAAATCTTTATCATATTTAAATATTACCGTATTCTCTAAATTATTTTGATATTTTGTAAAATCACTTAAATAATTATATATAACAGGTTGATATGATACAGGATTATATAATTCTTGTACCTCTCTACTTGTTAATGCTTTATTATATATACGGAAATCATCAAGGTAGCCTTTCCAAAATCCATGTGTTCCTGTTGTAGAATGAGCACCAAAATAAGCATTTTTTAAAGTATGTCCGATTGGTATTGGTATTTTAGGATTTAAATGAGAATTATTTGAAAATGTTCCCAAAATAGTATTTAAATACATGTTAGTTTCCACATTACCATCTACATTTCCTTTACTTATTGTAAATACACAATGATTCCAAACATCTTGTTGATGTTCGCTTGTTGCATACATAACTGTTGTTCCTGTACCTGAAGTATATTCAATAGACATTTTATTAGATGTAGATTGTTGTCTAATATAAAAATATGGAGATGCTAATGATGTTTTTAGTACAACTTTATTATTTTTTTCACCAGTATGATAAAACCAAAAACTAAATGAAATACCTGTTGCCTGTTGTATAGTACCAAAATCTATATCTTTTCCATTTTCTGTATCTGAAACTAGTAAGTAATCTGTATTTGTTCCATTAAAATAAATACCTCTATCAGATAGAGTTACTGATGTACTATTTGAAATATCATTACCATTACCTGAACTATCTGTAAAATCACCATCAAATTTATACCAAGCATACAATGAATTATCTGCTAATGTTGTTATTATAAAATTATTATTTTCATCAAAAGTTATTGCACCCGTATTAGGTTTTAATACAGGTCTTACTACATAATTACTTTCATTATACAAATTAAATACTTCTTCATCTGTTAATGCTATATTATATATACGGAAATCTGAATAATAAGCACCAAAACCCATTCTTTGATCTTTTGCACCACCAATTACAATGAAATTTGCAATGGTTGTAGGCCATAATAAAACATCAGTACTACTATGTATAAATTCTGCATCATATATTCCATTTTTATATAAAAGTATTTTCTTTAAATTGTCAACTTTTTTATATAATACTGTTACATGTGTCCATTTATCTTTTAATTCAGTTCCAGTAAAAAAACCATAATTAAAACCATGTATTGTATCATATGCAGGTGTTAGTATTTTATCTGTTGAAGCCGCCCATGTTCCTCTGCTTATTAGTAATTCATTATTTTCAGTTGCAAAAATTGTTGAATAATATTGTTGAGTACTATAATCAGTATATTGATAAATCCAAAACGCAACAGATATACCTTCTAATACATTAAAATCAAGATCTATAGTAATTTTTATACCATATTTACCAGCATTTCCTGAATCTGTACCATTGTATAATGATTTAAAAGATTGTGAATATTTAATTGTTTGTTCTGTACTTAATCCATAAGTACCTGTAATACCTGTACCCAATGTATAACTATTATTGTCTTTACCACTACTATCTGTAAAATCACCATCAAACTTATACCAAGCAACTAAAGGACTTATCAAATTATTAGCTTCTAAAACATATTTAGGCAAAAAATATTCATCTATATTATAACTATTTAATTCATTTGATATTCTTATTATTACTACACCATTACTACCTTTTTCTGATTTATTATTTATTATTTTACTACTTCCACCTGTTCCACTATTATTATTTCTAATATTAATAGGATTAACCGGTAGATAACTTTTTCTTATTATTACTATACCAGAACCACCTGACCCACCACCATCACCATTTGGACCTGAAGTATACCTATAATCATAACCACCACCACCACCACCACTACCTGTTCCATTTACGCCATTAATTCTACTAGGAACATACAATGTATTACTTGAACTTGTATTCCTTTTACCACTACCACCTATTCCACTACCACCAATACCAGCATCACTTGTAGATATTCTACCACCACCACCACCTCCAGCATACAATACATTATCACATGTAATATCAATTCTTACACCTAAACCACCATTTTCACCTATACCTTCACTA
>Ga0209533_1001341_pt1 | contig 22983 bp, 22 predicted proteins | sample COG_04_FD_184748 | JGI IMG/M metagenome (GOLD analysis project Ga0209533, IMG submission 184748) | Pelagic Microbial community sample from North Sea - COGITO 998_met_04 (SPAdes) (version 2) | ecosystem: Environmental > Aquatic > Marine > Neritic zone/Coastal water | place: Helgoland, sampling...
ATTTCGTTATATATATATATATAGTTTCGAATGAAGAACCGATACAAAAGTCTAGAGATTCTTGTTAGAATGGCAAACATACAAAAAGAAGTAAGACGATCGATTGAAAAAAATAAAAGAACGAATGTTTCTAATACTATATTTCTTCTTCCCGAAAAGTCTCAATCGATTGAAAAAAATAAAAGAACGAATGTTTCTAATACTATATTTCTTCTTCCCGAAAAGTCTCAATCGAATACCAAAACAAATACACACATAATGTAAATAAATTGAAAAGGGAACCAAATACAACCAATATAGTAAAATGAAATAGTTAACGTTTTATAAAAATGAAAATTACATTTGAAATAAAGACCACATGTGGTAGACCATTTCATATAACAGTGGATGAAGATATGCCGATGTTTGAGGTTCGCAAGATAGTAATGTCTGAGGTTGAGTATTATACAATGTTAATGAAAGATGATGTGGTTGATTTGTTTATTCCAAATGGAAACGATTGTGTGTCTATACCCGAATTGTCAAGTGATACAGTGAGAACATTTATTGGCCGTTATCCAGACTACTTTGCTGCAGATAATAAAAGCTTATGGTCAACATTTCATGAGTTATTTATCGTGGATCAAACATATTTAGATAAAATAAAATCAAACAACGAAGCACCGATTTATACGGACATAATTCCTCCAACAGAAACATCTAACCTTAAAAACGTATTTAACATTGCAGTTGCACTCGTTACGGGTATAAATATGAAATAACAATAACAAGTTTTACAAAAATAGCTCATCTAATTCTGGTATAGTACCTTGATCAAACTTTCCAGGAGAGTTTATTTTTGTTATCTGTAATGATTGTATATTTTTTAATGTGAACGGTTTTTTAATGCCCGGAATACGTAATGTATATGATAGATACACATCATTGGTTCCAACCCTATTAATAATAATATTCAAAAATGAGTTTTTATAACTAGAAACGTAGTAATTTATTGTAACATTTTCATGTAAAGATATGAATATATTCATTATTTGAACAAGACGAAACTTTGTATCTTTATATTGAATATTTTTCATATTTTTTGAAACGACCGAACAATTATGAGAATATTTTTCTAATTCATAGTTTGTGAACGGAACTTGTATGTTACTTGTATCTCCAATGTTTTGTATGTGTATGTACTTTAATAGGTAATGACAAACACAATCAGACAATCTTCTAATAGGTGACGTAAAATGTATATATTCTGGTGATCCAACTAAGTCATGGGATGCAATAGTAGACATATATTCGGCCTTTATACCATTCATAATAATTTCGTTTAGTAGTTCTTTTCCAGTAATAGCATCGTCTATTGTAGATAACCATTCCTTTGCCTGGCATATCCTATACAATCCGGCCCCCTTAAAATTAATTTTCAAGTACTCTCCTATAAACGAGTTTGCAAAAATAGCAAACTCTGCGATCATCTGTTTCATTAATCTCTCTGTTGGCGAATCATTATATAGTTCTGGTTCATGATTATTGAATACAACATAAGAAGTCGTCAAATCATTAAGAACAACAGCCTTTGTTTCGTTGCTTCGTTTTTCTTTTAATCCTTGACTAATTTTCAATCCATTATATAGTGCATCATTTGAGTAACTCAAGGTAGCGGCATCTTTGTATGACAATGCGTTTTCATGTTTTACCTTGATTTTTGTAAAAAGAAGTTTTATCTTACCTATTGGAACATAATGAGTGCTGTCTATTTCAGTATGAATAGTTAATGCTAATTTTATAGAACCATGACGGTTTACCATTAAGCTTGCCTTTTCCATAATATCGTTAGGCATCAGGTGGATTGGGTGTTTATTTGATGGATATCTTGTTACAACACGGCTTTCAATATCTTTCCATAATGGCGAGTTAAGTTGGATATGTTCAGTTGGATCTGCAATATGGATTGCAAGATACATTTTTCCATTCTCTTCGTAGATACTAAAAGCATCGTCGGCGTCTTCGCAGCCATCAGGATCAATGCTATATACATCATAGTTTGTCATATCAACCCGATCTTCGACACAATACTCATGTGGAACGCTATTTGTTTTTAATAGCTCGTCGTCTACAGTTATATTTCTTGGTTCTCCGTATAAGGGTTCAACAAATTTATTATATTTATGATGAAACTCCATTATAAATATAATCATTCAATTGTTTTAAGCATATTTTTTCACGAAAGATGTAACTACATAAAATTAATAATTGAGTTTGTCACATTAACTTGTCTACTTGATAAAACCTGATTATCTTTTATTTCCAAAAGAGTAAAAACAGATTGAGATGGGGGTTGCGGTTGATGAGATGGATCCGCAGCTTGGTCGATCCGACGTGACGGGCAAGGATTAGATGGAGGTTGTGGTATATGAGATGGAGGTTGTGGGGTTACGCTATTTGTTTCTTCTTTCTTCTTAAATATTCTACGTTGTACGTTTTGTTTCCCACAAGTAAGTGGTGTTATGATTGTTAGTTTGTTTCTTGTGTTTTCTTCATGTTTTTGTGTATTAAGATGTACATTAAATTTTGTTTTTCGATCGGTATAGAATGAACACGTATCACAAGTATAAACTGACATGTTGTAATATTTAATCAACAAGTGCCTTTAAATATAAACATACTTTAAACTTTCAAAGATTTAAAGTATGTTTATATTTAAACAACACGCATAATATTGTGTAATTATGAGATCTAGTAGTTTGTATACAATCCTTTTATTCGTAGCTGGTATGAGTGGTTTTGGATGGTTATTTACGTTTCCTGCCCACCGAGAAATAGTTGTTAACCATACAGTAAACATGACAAATAAGCTTGTAACAAGTATTTACGATACTGGCGACACAACGGTCGTTCATAATTTTTGCGAATCAAGACTTCAATATAACAAATCTCCCGAACTATGGAACACCGCCACTTCATTTGTTATTTCAGGTGTTCCTTTCTTGTATGGATTTCCAAAGTATCCTCTTTTACATAATGTATCACTCATGTTAGCGTTTAACGGTGTGGCAAGTGCATATTATCATTATTACTTAACGTGGGTTGGAAAACAAGCGAATGAGGTTTCAATGATCCTTGCAAATTATTTTGGAATATGGGCATTAATTAATATGTACTATCAGCGTTCACCAAGACGAAATAATTTGAATCGGTACAACACTTTGTTTATGTATATGTTTCTTATTAGTAATACATTAGTAAAACATGACATATTATTTCCCTCATTATTTGGTATATATGTAGGTGGGTCATTTTTAATGATTATTCAAGTATCATGGAAGTATGACGTTCCATGTGTAAAAAACCTCCTAATTTCCGCAATAGGTGCAGCAGGATGGGTTATATCGGAACATTTTTGTAATAAAACTACTATGTTTGGACACGTGATATGGCATCTTTTATTTCCTTATGGATGTTATAAGTTAATTTTAGATTTTGACAAGATAAAACAACGATTACCCGTTCTTCACACGTTGGACGATTATACCGAATAATAAATATTGTAAAATACTTAGATACTTGTTGCGACATTAGGTTATCAATATGGATAAAGATATTAACATTTTTATGAATGATAGTAGAAAAATGATAAACTCGATATTAACAAAGGAAAATACCGCAGACGACTGTAATGAAAAGGAGGTTGATGAACTTATTAACTTTATTACAAAGGATAATAATGATGATCAAATAAAGAATATTTTAAACACATTAAAAATGATGGAAGTATGTAAAATTAAAAGTCAGGAAAACAGTAGAACACTATGATGTGAATCATACATGAATGATTACATTAAGTTATTATGTTATATCATATAACATTACATAATAACGGATCAAATTATGGCGAGTTGATTTTGTAAGATTTAAGACTCATTTTCGACCAAAGATACTCGCACTTTTCGTTTACAGTTGTCTTCATCTTCAAACGTATGTAAACGAAAGTATGCAGATACGTAGTTTTCAATGTTACTGCACGAAGTCATTTTTGTCATCCATTTAAGTTTTGGTATATATACATTGTATTGCCATATACCTCCTCTGTAAGTTTTATCAAACACGTATCCTTTATATTCATCATGCACCAGTTCTGGGCTATTGAATATGGTAGCAATAAGTGAACATTCATTTTGAACCTTTCTTATTGAACGCATGGTTGTATTTATATATTCTATTTTGTTTGTCCATTCTTCATAAAACTCTTTTGCATGATTACTAAGGCCATTTAACCCCATGTTTTCTTGTATTTGTATCATATTTAACAAGTCCACTAGTCGACGTATTGGAGATGTAATATGTAAATATGCATCCATTTTTAGTAAATCATGTCTAAGATTTACATCTTCAGGAAGCCGAGACAAATCAATGTATTGTGCAGATGTGCTGTTCCATGTCTTAAAGAATATTAAGACGTCACGGTCGAGTGTATCGGGCATATGTGTATCAGGAGGAACTTCGGCGACAACATTTCGAAATATTCCATTTCTATGAGTAATCGTAGTTTTTGCCGTATTGTAGTTCATAAACACCATTAAATATGTGACAAGGTCATGACTATCATCTATAGATGGAATGAATGGATCGTGTTTGTGTAACTGGCGGGTGATATTTAATACAAGATTATACCGACTACATTTATGCAACGATTTTTCTTCGTATCTATAGTTTTTTGCGACACATATTTTTGCGTTCATATATTGAATATCTAGAACGAACCCGTCTACTATATATAGATCCATGACAAATGCTAGTCGAGATTTGTCTTGAACTAGACTACATAACCCGTCTGACAATATTGTCGGCAACATAGGTCGTTTTCTGTCTGGTAAGTAGATAGTTGACACTCTATCTGAAAATGATTTCCATATTCCAAGATTATCTAGTAGTAGTGTAACATTTGAAATATAAATACTAATACGGTGGACGGGGTTTCCTATGTATAGCTCATCAACTTTTTTACCGAACATATTTTCATCTGCGTGTTCTTGAAATATTTGACAAGATATTGCATCGTCAAAATCGGTGCTTTCATCTGGATCTATCGAGAATACAAAATCTCCAGTTCTGTCAATAAGTGCATTGCCAGTTTCTGACATGTGCGTTACAATGTTTTCAATGATGTTTTCTTCGCTGTGTCCAGCTGACCGAATCTTTATTTGTTGATGAGTATCACGATTGAACTTTTGTATAGATGCGTTTAAACTTTTGCAATAAAGTTGATATTCAAAGTAGTTCGATAGAACATCAACCGGGCCAATAGTTCCAACAAGAGATCCTTGTGGATGTTTATCTGACCATGATATAAACTTAAATGTTACATATAGGTTTGTAAGAACTTTGTTAAACCCAATTTCTTTTATTTCGTATGGAACAAGGAATATAGGAATGCGTTTGTCATCGGGTATGCACTTGTACATGAGTTTTCCATTTTTTGGATGTCTTCCGTATGTTCTGTTGTTTTTCAATATGAGTACACCCGAAATGTATGGGTTATTCCTTACAGGTGATCTTTCTAATTTTACAGGTATTTTGTCACTTGTTGGCGTGAATACGTCCATGGAAAACAACTTATGTGTTGCGGGGTCAAACTGATTGTTTGATATAGGTTCCATTGTTTCCATATTGTGAATTGTCCATACGTCGTAATTCCTAGTTTCTATTGTGATGACTAATGTGGGCGTCATTTATTATTCCACTATAACTTTATAGTAAAACTATTTATTTGATATGTATTGAGTATTATTTTCAAAACATATCAATTTATCTACGTTACTAAACGTTTGAAATTACAACGGGTTAACATTTGTTGTTTCTTTTGAATTATTTGCAGTTGCGGTAAGTTCCATATCAGGGTCTGGAACAGATACATCCGATGTTGTAATATTTTGGCTTGTTGTTTTTTCCGTTTGTTCGTTATTTGTTGGGGTAATTAATGGGTTGTCTTGGGTTTCATTTGTATCTTCGGTAGGTTCAGTTACTTGTGCAGGTTTTGTTTTTTCTTCATTAATGGTTTCTTTTGGTTGTTCCTGTTCCTTTTTGCTTATAGTAACTGCTCGTGCAGGACGAGTAAACTTAGTAATCCAATATAAAAGCGTATGTTGAAAAGTAGCAATTTCAGTCATATAAGAATTAAAATATGAACAAGTAATAAACGTTTCGTCTTCATATCGAAAAGAATAAAGCCAATATGGAGGTATTGAAAGGGTTTCTCCTTCTTTTACAACCAATTCTATTGCTTCATGATATTTATCTTCCCATAGATCGATTTTTCCTTCTGTGAAGAATGACATATCAGTGTAATTAGGTTTCACAGATATTTTATGTTCTTGCGCCATGTCCGGATGTAGCATTTTTACATGTAGGTTACCCTTTGTTACCGTAAATAAGTTCCTATACATAATACTATATTGTGTTGATGTTGTCGAATTATTAGACCCAAACATAACATCATACATTTTTCTACTACACAACGGAGGTTCAAGTAGTTGATGTTTGTATGTTATTCCTTTAAAAATGCTATTGGGCGGCACAGTGTTAATAAATCCATGGTTTCTCTCTGTGTAGTATCTTCCTTCTTTATCGTCGTAAAAAAGTTCAGTTGTAGCCGAAGACGATGATAGTATATGTGCGTGTGTCAAATCCCGATTATTATCATATACCAACATGTCAAACTTTGGAAATTGTTCAGTTAAAGCACTTTTTGTTACCTCTCCAATAAGACGTTGATCGTATAGATTCATAATAACTGGTTGTTTTAATTCAAATATTTCCTCGATTGGTATAGTTACCGGAACATCTAAAACATATACTTCTCTTTCAGTAGAATGCGATAGTTGAAACTGAATATGAATGTAAATAAAAAGAACAATTAAAAATGTAACCAATATATGCAAATAATTCATGTATATCGGAATAGTCTAAAATACAAATAAAAAATAAATAGCTTATCAATACGCATATTAGTTTTCAATCTCTTGATTATCTTCTATACTTTCTATGCTTTCATCGTCGTCAAACTCTGAAACAGATGATGTATCGTCATCGACGTCATCTAACATATAGGTGCTTTTTAACGAGTTTGCTTCTAAAACAGCGGAAAGTGCTTGTTTTTTTAATTCTCTTGCTCTCTCTTTTGCTTTCTTATATATTTCATGGTATACTTGGTTTGGCCGTTTAATATATAAAACATTGTTATCATCGTTATCTGGGGCAAGCATGATGTCATCCCAATCAACAACTTCTAGACCATCTTTATTCTCGGGGACAGTATCTATCTTTTCAATTGTATTATTTACAGATTGAACATCATTTTTAACTTCCTCTATGATACTTTCGTCGATTAGTTTTGGTTCGGGAATATCTTTTTGTTCATTTGTATCTTCTTTATCGGCGATATCATCTGTATTACTAATATTGTTATTGTTATCAGTATAATTTGTTTCAACTAATTGTAAATTATCTTCATTATGATTATCACGGTTGACCTTGTCATTTGAATCTACGCCCGGTTGAATATCTTCTACATCTTCTACATCTTCTACATCTTCTACATCTTTATTATGTTGTTCCTCCTGTTCTATTTCCTTTGCGGATGTTTTCTGATAATTTGGTAAAGGTAAAGATATGATATCTACTTTGTCTGTCTTTTCGTTGTTTTTCAACCCTTTTTTAATAAGACATTTATCAAAAACAGTGTCTATCTTCAAAATCATGGCCTGTCTTAAATCTATTTCAATCTGGAAACTTCTCGTAGTGAAACGTATTCCCTTTATTTCTACAATTCCGATAATTTGCGATTGTTCATTAATTTCAGTATGCGAAACAGGTGTTTCGGTTTCATCATAAACTTTCGTCAATGGATTTCCATTTTTATGATCTACACCAATTAAACATCTACATGCTTGATACTTTCCAGATTTATATGATTTCATACAAGGTGAAAATGCATTTTCAATGTCATCATATTCTAGTTTATCTTGAAACCAGTCTCCAGAACTTTTATAAACTAAATTATGACAGGTAGTTTCTAAGGTTTCTATCCATTGAATAAAATCAGATTCGTTCGAACTGAATAGCAAGTCACATACAATTTTTTTAACATTTTTTACAAAACCCTGTTTTGTAGTAATCTGCGGAGTTTCAATATATACGGGCTGTCCTGCCATAGTAATAGACGTAAAATAACTGTTTCCTGGCATAGAAATAGGATGTTGTAATTGCAACTTGTCAAAATTAAATGTTGGGTTTGCTTGATATACGTTCATTATGTGTAAATTAAGAAAATTTTAATAAATATTACACGCGTTATATTGATATCTATTCTATAACAATGAATAATATAGATTATAATTCATATGGCGAAGTTATCCCCTAAAAATAGTATGATTATCCAGGAATGTATAGAACTTTTGAAAAGAGATGATCTTAAATATCAATTAAAACTGTTTTTTGAACCGATAATCACAATGATTTTTAATGTTTTGAACCCATATATTTATGTACTTTTAGGAGTAACTGTAATTATCATGTTACTTCTTATAATAATCCTTGCTCTTGTTGTTATTATTGTAAGAGACAAAAACTGAGGACCGTCTACAATTGAAGAAATATTTTAATCTAAGTATACAATATATGACTAACCATCGCCGAGGAAGTAAAAGTGCGGGTCGTCGAGGAAGTAAAAGTGCTAAACGCATACCTGTTAAATCCAACAAGGGAGGAAGTTTTGGATCTTTAATGGCACACCTTGCTACTCCTGCGGTTTTAATTACCGCAAACCATATGTACGGTAAAAAAACTAGACGTCATCACAATAACGCTGGTAGAAGTCGCAAACGCCACCATAAGAAGAGTGTCAAGAAGGGTGGAAAACGCTCTAGAAAACATCACAAATAGACCGTAAGTAATGAATATAACGTATAATTTATTGAAATAAACTATATAAACATAGAATGGTAGTTTATATAGTTAGTATATAGAACAAACAATGAGTTTTGAAGAGAATGTCAAGAAGTGGGTTCAACTTGATAATCAGATAAAATTATATAACGATCGTATTAAGTTGTTACGTGAACAAAAGTCTTCATTAACTGAAACTCTTTTTTCACATGCTCATGAAAATAATTACGAGGCCGCAGTAATTCAGATAACAGATGGAAAGTTAAAGTTCGCAAATACAAAAGTGCAGACACCGTTAACATTTAAGTATGTAGAAGAAATCTTATCAAATACGGTTACAAATCCAACCGCTAGGGAAGAAATTATTAAGCGGCTTAAAGATAATCGTGAGGTAAAATATACACAGGAAATCAAACGATATACAAACTAAATCTTAAATTAAACTCGTAATATAATATAGAAGACTATACTATATTTATAACAATGAAAAATAAAGATGGACAATCTATGCCGGTTTGTGACGAACATGGATGTTACAATTTAAAAGATATATTACAAAATCCACATAATAATTGTAATAGTAAAGAGTGTAAAGAGTTAGAAGATGAGTTCTCAAAATATATGCATCTTGGAGTTCCAATTGGTTATTATCATAGCAAAACTATGTTCATTCCAGATGATAACTATCAAGAACGAAATAAAATCGATCCAATGTTTGCTCTAGTTATAGATGAAAAGTCTTATACTTCTCTTATCGAACCTTCAATAGATGATATGAAAGAACCAAAAAAGTCGACAAAAAAAACAACTAAAAAAGCACGAAAAACTCCCACATCATCTAAAAAAACAAGAAAGAAAGAGTGAGTTGATATCAGATAACCAACATATATTTCAGAAACATATATGTTGATTGTAGAAAGAGTGCTGAATAATTACTCGTTCCACTGTGCGTAGTTAAATGGTGATACAAGTATGTCATCAAGGTTATTTTTCCATTGGTTTACGGTCTCTTCTATTTCAGCTTCTTGTTGATTTTTGGGGTATGGTGTTATATTTTTCATCATTTCTTCTTCCTCTTTAGTCATTACTGGCTTTTTACCATAACAATTTACACCAAACTGCACGTTTGGGTTAGCAATGTATCCACCATTAACACCAGGTCTTCCACAATCATGTTTATGATCTTTAGTTTTCATAAGTTCACTATATGTGTTTTTCTGTGTTGGGAATAAAGCTAATTGATCGGCAGACCATCCATAGTTACACCACTCTCCTCCTTTATTGTATGCTTCTTCTACCTGAGAATATGTTGCTAGTTTCGCATCATATGCATCACATACCATTTTTGCATCATCGTATGTATACGTATTATCACGAACATTAAACACTTCGTCTTGACTACTTGGTTCAGGTTCAGGTTCAGGTTCAGGTTCAGGTTCGGGTTTTGGAGGGTCCGCTGTTTTGTTTATGTTTATATCAATAGATGGGTCTTTGTTAGATTTAAATATGTTAAGAATGCTTGTTTTAATGTCAATGCTAAAATAATAAGACAATATGTATTGTGTAAGATAAATAACAAGCAATAAAATAACAATTGTGACTATAACTTTAAGTGTAAGATTACCATTCGATGTCGATGTACCCAAACTACTTGTTTCCGGGGTTGATGATCCAATGCCTCCTAAATAAACAATCAATGTAACAATAATAATTAACCCAACCATTACAGCTGATATATACAATGGGTTTGTCAACGGATTTTCATTTACAAAACTTAATGAGTTTATATCTTGACTAGACGTATTCGGATTTTGAGGTGTTCCATCTGGAAGAGGAACTGGATTATCCAGCATTTGTTTAATACTGGGAATTAGTTGATTTGTCGGGTCTGAACTCATGATTTTGATTGAAAAAATAAGTGGTTACTATATATTATACAATGGATTTTTTTCTATAAAATAAACAATATGCTTTTGGTGATACAATTTGATCTGTATTTTGTAGAAGGGTAATTCTTGTATCGTTAAACTCATACCAAGTATTATTTTCCCCCTTTATGTATGCGGTATAGTGTCCTCCCATTGCAGTGCCGTGATGATTACATACTCCATATAAGTCGTATACAAAACTTTTACTGTTATATCCAATGACATATTTTTCTAGAGATAAGTCAACCAATGGAAAGTTTACTAGTGTGTGGCGTTTTTTATTCAACGCATCTATTCTTTTAAAATCAAAGCATAATATTTTAGGGAAACCCCAGTATCTTATTCTTTTTATAATATCCTGTTTGGTTCCAGTTTTTTCATTAAACCATGCATTATCGCCTGACAAAACCTCGCCTAATACATAATAATCAAGACATTGTATAAGTGTGGGTGTTTTTAGATCGTGTAAAATAGGTAGACTTATATTAAAAAATGGTTCTGGTATTTGTGATATAATTTCTTTCCCGTCAACGGATACAATTTCGGATACATGCATGCCATAAAACATATTCCATATCTCAGAATATTCAGTTGAATACATCTTTTTAATCATATTGTAAACAGACACCGCAAGTGTATCTGTTTTTGTTTTGCTTTCTCCTTTTATATTCATGGTAACTGGTCTTGACACAGAATTATGAAAGCAATCTATAAGAAAAAGAAGAAACTCAGATACATCATTTTGCATATATCCAGTAAACAAATCTCTATTTTTTTGTTTTGCAACACCCTGGATGATCTGTATAAACCTACTCGGCTCAATTATACAATTTTGCGACCACATTAATTTTCTAAGGTTGTTCCATTCTTTTAACAATATTGTGTCAACAAGTTTGTTGTTCATGTTAGTTTGACATGATTCACTATCTAAGAACGTGTTCAACTCATGAGTATGAGACAATACTTGTATGCATGTATTAATAAAACATGTATTCCCCATATTAGCTAACCCAGTAAGACCTTTCTCATGCGTATTTGTAGACATTTTTTTAATAAACACTGATATAATCTACGAATTATTCCTAATTAATATCCCGATATCTGTTTAAACCTTTCGTTATATAACATAATATAATAAGTATTTTCTTTCTTATCTATATATCGTCGTATGTCAAACAATAACAACAGTGGTATAAATAGTGTGTTGTTGGATCAAACATTATTTATTCTTGAAAATTATGTAGAGATTATGATAATCGCCAATAATACTCATACACAAATAACTAGACAACAACAAACAATGGTTCGTAAAATGAATGTTCTTATAACTGAATTAAGGCGACAACAAACTATAGGATCAACGAGTGAAACTATAAGGAATGTGGGTGGTTCTTCTCAAGAAACAAGCAATACCAATAATACCAATACAACAACAAATAATGCAGGAGAACGTTCGCCAAGAGAAAGAGTACGTTCAAGGTTTGAACACGAAACAATAAACTTAACTAGAGAATTATTTCAACCATCATCACGTTTACATAACGCAACGAACACTCCAGTGTTTAGGCGTCCAACACGTGATAGACCTCCAACCCCACCTCCAACCCCAAGTTATAGAAACAGGTCTAGAAATTCAAATACAAGCACTAGAACTGGAAATGGAAATGGAAATGGAAATGGAAATGGAACAACTAATACTTCCACAACAAATCCTTCAGGGATTTTATTAAACTTTGGACACGGTTTTCCATTTGGTCAAGGAGCAAACTTGACTGCACCTACATTTCAAACATCTTTTGGAAGAGATCTTTTTGAAAATGTTCCTGTATTTCCTTCACCCGAACAGGTGGAAACCGCTACAAGTATTATGTATTTCCAAGATATTAGTAACCCAATGAATACAACCTGTCCAATTACAATGGAAACATTTTCTCCTGAACAAATTGTTGTAAAAATTAATCATTGTGATCATATATTTAACCCAACCCATATACATAGTTGGTTTCGATCAAATGTTCGTTGCCCAGTTTGTAGGTATGATATTCGTGACGACGAACCGGGTAATTCGGCTTCAACAGAGGAAAACACAAACACAAATAATTTCGTCTCAAATAGTATAAACATCGACCCATTATCTAGTATAAATGAAACTAGAGAAAACGAAGAAAACGTGGGAAGAGAAAGAGCCGCCAATCCCCCGCCTGATACAGGTAGTGTTGACCCCACTCAACAAATAGACGATGATGTCAGCTCAATTGCTAGAGTGTTAATTCAAGCATTACTAACACCACAAATGACTGAAAGTAATACGCAGCGAAGCTCATCTCTTCAATCTTCAATAAATGCAAACACACACGCACAATCAATGCCTGTATCATGGTCACATATTATACCAAGCGTTCCATTTTCTCCTCTTACATTTACCCAACAAACAATATTTAGTCCTTCTACTGGTTCAATAAATAACGAAACATCTCCATCATCAGACACACAGGAACTTAACGACGAGTTTACATATTCTATTGTTGACACAAATACACAAGAATATATAGATGATTCTGCTGATGAAGGTTTGTCACAAGATTAGTTGATTATACCCCCTCTTATCATCATGTAAATAAATATATGATGATAATATTTTATGAAACAGATTTTATGAAACAGATTTTATGAAACAGATTTTATGAAACAGATTTTATGAAACAGATTTTATGAAACAGATTTTATGAAACAGATTTTATGATAATCTTTCCATTCTTTTTTTCCTCAATAGCAACAAGAAGTGGTTCAATGTTAGGATTTTCCAATGACTGATAGTAACTTTCCATATCATAAAGATTTGCAATATTTTGATCCATTTCTCTGTATATGTATTGTTTTCCTCTGAACTCATACAAACGACCTCTCCATTTTACGGTCTCTCTATTTTTATTATCAAAAGTATCTGTTGGTTGTTTTTTAATATCTGAAGTAAATGATAATTCGCTTACACGTGGTTCTCCATATTGAACGCATTCTAACTGCTCTTTGTTTCCTCTTCTAGAATAGGTAGCGCAATCAATTGATGCCTCTTTGATTAATCGTGTAAGGTTAGACGTAATCCTTTCTTTCATTGTAGATATCTCAAATAGTGCTTCATCGCTAGTAACCAGAACATGTTCCATTTTATCACTATCCTCGTTTACCTTATATTTTAATTTGCTTTTATCGTGAAGTTTCATATCTTTTGAAACCTCTGATTCTTGTTCCTTTGTAATAGTCATTAAATACAAAAATACACGTACATTCTGTAGTTCTTCTGGAAGTGCTTTGTGACTACAAATACGACGTGCACGACCGATAACCTGATCTTTTCTAGTAGGGTGCCAATAAGGTTCCATAATGTGAACATATCTGGTGCTACGCAAGTTAATACCTTCTGAACCGGACGCAGTAATCATCAATACCTTTATAATTTCACCCATGTGATTGTTGTTTGCAATTTCTTTGAGTTTTTTGGTGATAGGAATATTCGGATCCCAATTGCTATTGTAAATGTTACGTATTATTTCCTTTTCTTCTGCGCTTTCTGTTCCAGTATAGAGTGCATAGGTAGGTTTTCCAAGATCCTCTTCAGCAATATTCAGTTGCCAACCACCATCGGAGCCCTTCTTTATTTTAAATTGTGTGTATCCATTGTAATCTAACACCATCTTAAAAATACCTATGCCCTCAAGTGTTCTAAACTGGCTATATACAAGATGTAAACCCATGTGTTCTCTTGAAGAAATGTTCTCCAACATAGTTAAGAACTTGGGACTATATGTCATAAGTTCTTCGGCCGAAAATACTTCATCTCCGTGTTCTTTTAAATATTTAATAGCATTTTGTATTCTTTCTGCATAGCTACTATCTGCATGGTTATTCATTATAACATCCCCCTCTATATCATCTGCCTCTTGACCTTCTAGGTCATTACTTCCCTTCTTATCGTTTTCTGCGTGTGATTTCCTGTAAGATTCGTCTATGTTTCCTTCTCTAGGCAGAGGTCGCCCCGGAGGGTTAGGCATTACAAAGTTGCAGAACAATCTAGAAAAAATACGGTATGATGAGGTAGGCTCTGCATAAAGACCGTCTTTATCAACTGTTGGTTTTTTAGATTTACGTTTTGTATCTTCCTTTCTTTCAGCTGATCTAGCAACTTCATATGCACCTAACTGATAATCACTCATAGGTATTTTTACCACTTCAAAGTCAGTTAGTGGTTCATACTTGGGAAGTAATCCTTCTTGTGCGCTTCTAAAGTAAGAAGTAAGACCAAGCACACGCTTTTTAAACAGTTCTACATTTTTTACAGTTCCATTGTCTCCTAAGAACATTATTTCAAAGTCTTTTAAGTTGTCAGGCAAGGCTTTGTGAACATCAACTTTAATAGAGCTTGGTTCTACGTGAATATTATTGTTTTCCAATATGCTTACAATTCTATTCTTAAATTGTGTGTCACTTATTTCACCTCTTTCGTTCATTGTTGCATCCTTAACACCCACATATTCGCCCTTTACATTACTTCTTTCAAACCCTAATGGATTACGTGTAATACTTAACACATTATTTTTAGAAAACTCAAAGTGATCCATAAACTTATCTTTACCGATAATGTCATCTAATTTGGTTTTTACCGTGTTATATCCTTCATTTGTTCTAAGTGTAAAGTTCCATGTTTTGATATATCCCCTTAACATATTAAATAATATACCTAGTTCATTAGGATAGTTAATTATTGGAGTTCCTGTTAAAAATACAATACGAACATCCTGTGCATTTAACAACATTTCATACAATACAAGTGCCATAGAAACAGGAAACTTTTCTGGATCTCCGTTTTTATCGTGAGTAATATTTTTTTCTTTATCAAGTTTGTTTGAAATACGACTAATAAAGTTATGTACCTCATCAATTACAACCACTGAATGATCAAAAATATTTACATCATAATTGCTTGTCATCGTTTTAAACTTTTCTCTTCGAAGGCCGTTATAAGAAATGAATTGATATTTTGTTTGTATCATTTCGTCTAACTGTTCATCTAATGACATTAGTTGTTTAACCGCGAGATTGTCTAGATTACTTTCTTTGTTATGATCAACTAACCATACCCCCTTCTTCTTTTTAATGTATGCCACTGTAATACCAAGTGCGGAAGACAATGTGTCAATCGCTTTCGATCCTGCGGATAATGGAACCCATTCCCAATATTGATCTTTTTTGTAAAGTGTATCCCCACATTTTTTAATCTCTTCTATGTAATTTCTTTTCAATGATGCGGGTGTCATTATAATAACCTTTTTTGAACTTTTCATACCCTCTGCAATAGCAATAGATGAACAGGTTTTTCCACTACCTAACCCATGATAGAGTAAAAGACCTCTGTATGGACTATATAAGTTTAGATAATCTCTTACTATTTTTTGATGGATAAGTAACTTAAACTCTGGGTTGTCATCCTTTCCAATTTTATCACAGCTAATCGACAGCTCATCGTTTAATATATCGTCACGATATTGTGAAAAATATGAGTTAATAAAATTAACAAACTTTTTACGATTATTCAAATAGTAACCAGACACACGAAGACGTGGATGAGATATAGGAGGAGGAAGTCTATCAATAACAGATTGATTTTTAACGTCAACCCATTCTTCTATGGGAATATTAGATACCCCCTTTACTGGTTTTGGCGTTCGTCTTTCCTTTGTTTGGGTAATATCTCTGACATCGTCATCTCCTTCTAGAACAGAAATATCTTGTATAGAAACCTTTTTAATTTTAGGTTTTGTCGTAGACGTAGTCGTAGAAATATTTGTAACAGGCGAAACAATAGGATTGTCTTCCCGAGAAAAAGTATCAGCCTCTCCCTTTGGAACAACTTTAATTAGACCCTTTTGTTTCAATCTTTTCATAATTTCATCAGCATCATAGTCATTATTATCAACCTCAACTACAGTAACTATTTCAACCGGTTCGTTTTTTGTAGCACGAGGTTTTCGTTTTAATTGTTCTTTTATCTGTTCTAAAGACATCTATATAGATTATAGACATAATGTTTTACATTGTTACACTCTTAAACATTTAAAACTCTGTTTTTCTGATAATTATATAGGTATCGGCATCATTCCTTAAAATGAATAATTTATCGAGTAAAAATAAGTAATTATCCATTTAGATTACTTATTTTTACGAAGACCATTCAAGTTCACCATTGCCTGCCCAACCACATGGTGTATTACATTCTATCCACTCCATATAATGATATTCTCATAGTTCTTTAAGAACACGGTTTATATTGTTTCTAGGTTCGTCGTAATATTCCGCAATACACATTGCGATAACGTCCGGCAGGCGTGCGTATATTTGTAATTACTCGATACTTATCTTTTTAATAACATCACTACATGCAGCCTGTTCTGCCTTCTTCTTTATTTTATGAGTTCCTTCCCCTAAGAACACGAGAATAGTATCATTTGTTTTCAAATATTCTGTAATCGAACCAAAGCTCCCGAATTTTTCGTATGGAATGGCCTTGTTCCTATCCATATTATAGATGTGATCACCAACACATAGGAATACACCCATGCGATATCCTTCTTCTTCACTAACATTAAGTTCCACATAATGAGGAGTGACCTTGAACTCTTTCTGGATTTTTACCTGAAGGATGTTCTTATAATTATCATCATTTCTGATAAGTTCAACCCAATCAATATGTTGTTCAAATACATTTTCAACAAACTTTTGAGCCATTTGAAATCCAGGACCAGTAACAAACACATTTTGAAACCACCCGTCCTGATCATTAACCTGAATCTTATTGAAATCTAAGAATATTGCACCAATAAAGGCTTCAAATAAACAGCCTAGTTTTTTCAAGTTTGTTCTTGTCTTCTTCTCTTCCGCATTGCGAGATACAATCAACCAGTTATGTAATCCTAATTCGTATGCAATTCTTCCTATTGCTTCATTTTTAACAATGGCAATCTTTTTCTCTGTCATAAACCCCTCATTTTCTTTTGGAAAGCGCCTGTAAAGAAGGTACTTTGTTATGAGTTCAAGAACACCATCACCTAAAAACTCTTGACGCTCATTTGATTTTGTCTTTAGTGGTATACAATCATGTGGTCTATCTGCAATAATAATACCTTGTTCTAGGTTTTCTAAATGAGGACGTTTTGTATAAGACCTATGTACAAATGCTCTCATATAAATATCAATATTATGCACAATAGGTGGCAACCCGTATGCAGTAAGTATACCTTTTATTTGGTTTTCAGTAATTTCTTTATTTAACGAATTGTATGGATTAAAGATTAAGTTATCGTTTGTTTTGATTACATCATCATCATTGATGATTTGCTTATATAAATCACTTTCAAATGCTGCCATAGTATTCTTATCTTATTGGCTCTAGACTTGTTATAGTTATAATAAAATATATTTAGGACACCATCGTTCAATTTATATTGTTTATATAGTATATAATATGCCCCGTGCTAGACTTAGTGCATACAAATCAAGCATTACAAACCGTGGACCCCAAAGTGGCGGATCTGTTGGTGGCAACGATAAAGCCGGACTTGTGAGCCTGTGGCAGTTTTCGGGTGTTACCCAAAGTGTTATCTCTCGCCGCCTTCCTGGAGACTGCTGTTTAAAATTAGAGTTCCAATATAGCAGCCCTGCTGGTGGTGCTTCTGGTGGTGCTTCTGGTAGTGCTTCTGGTGGTGCTACTGGTTCTTCTACAGGTCAAGTCACTTTCTAAACATGAAAATACCAATAAGATACTGGAGGATCTATATAAAGAAAATTAACAATGTATGTATTAGATGTCTATATACATAGATTGCCGAGAAGGTCTTATTAAAGAAAATTGTGAAAGTCTTGCATTAAACAATCCCCTATTTACCGGTATAAATATTATTTCAAAAAAACTGGATGTAGCAGATATTGTAATCAAAAATAGTGATGAAAGTGAATGTATATACATAGAGAGAAAGACAATTGCAGATTTATCATCCAGCATTAAAGATGGTAGATATAGAGAACAATCACTCAGATTGACATCTCTCTCTTCTCATCATCACAATATTCTCTATTTAATAGAAGGTAAAATGGCAGACACACTTGAAACCGCACAAACTGGAACTTCGGGAAACCTATTAAATAAGGCAACTCTCTATACTGCAATGGCGAATATTTTGTTGTATAAGGGATTTAGTTTAGTAAGAACTCAAAGTGCAAAGGATACTGCGGAATATATAATGTTATTAACTAGAAAACTTGTTAGTTCGAAAAAGTCTCTTTTTTATAAACATCATATTGAAGGCGATCCGGTTGACAGTGAAAACAAAGAAGAACCAAAATATGCATCGGTAATTAGACAAAAAAAGAAAGACAATATTACTATTGATAATATTGGTATCATCATGTTGTCTCAAATACCAGGGGTAAGTTACGCTACATCCGAACTAGTAATGAATGACTTTGCAAGTATACCTAATCTAATCGAGAAATTAAAAGAAGATCCAAGCTGTCTTAATAATATAAGTAGTACACTTTCAAATGGAAAAACAAGAAAAATTAGCAAAACCGCATGTAAAAATATTTACAATTACCTTTTACATATCTCATCTACATCGTAAAACAATAGATAACCTTACCTTTTACACCCTTGGTAATTTAAAACGCCGTTTTTGACGGCAAAAAAATAAATCAACAAGGTTGTAATGGCGAATCACACGCCTTTGGTCGCTTATCGCTCTGCTTACGCAATCGAGGTATAACGCCAATTTTTTCTGGTTTGAAACATGCTGGTCTTTCTTCTCCTCTATACTGATTGAGAAGTAATCCTAATATGTTCTTTGAAGCGTTGATATCCCTATCCTAAATATTATATACTTTATTATAAAATTGATTTTATTAGTATATAATGTTAGTATGTAATATATACAATATGTCGGTCGGTTCTATTTACAAAATAGTTTTCCCAAATGGAAAACATTATATTGGTCTAACGAGTCGTTCGTTGGAAGACCGACAAAAAGAACATAAATGGTCTGTGAAAAGTGGTAATTATAATAATTTAGTATATCGTGCATTAACAAAATATGAGATGGTAGATACGTTTGAACTTGTAGAAATAGATACTGCGGACACATTAGAAGAATTATGTGAAAAAGAAATTGGATATATTCAAGAGTATAATTCGTATTATATGGATGGAAATGGGTATAACATGACGCTTGGTGGTGAAGGATTTAATGGGTATATTCGTACAGAAGAGGACAACCGTAAAAATAGTGAAAGAGGGAAACAATATCACATAGATAATCCAGAAGCAGGGAAAGAACACAGCGAAAGAATAAAAAAATATTATGAAGAAAATCCTGGAGAAAGAAAAAAACAAGGTGAAAGAATGAAACAAATTTATAAAGATAAACCAGAAGTAATAGAAAAAATGTCTGCTGGACAACTAGAACGTTTTAAAAATCCAGAAGAAATAGAAAAAATATCAGAATCGGCAAAAAAACGATTTGAAAATCCCGAAGAAAAAGAGAAACATTGTATAAGAATGAAAGAACGGTATGAAACACATCCAGAAATGGCAAAAATACATAGTGAAAAAATGAAACAACGTTATATAGATAATCCAGAATTAGGGAAAGAATTTGGTGAAAGAATGAAACAATATTACATAGATAATCCAGAAGAATTACAAAAAATGAGTGAGAGAGGGAAACAATATTACATAGATAATCCCGATCATAAATATAAAAGATTAGATACTCAGGGTCAAAATAAACCATTTGATATATTTAAAATAGATGGAACATTCGTAAAAACGTTTAATTACCAATGTGATGCGATAAAATATTTACAAAAAGAACACAATATCACATCAACAATCAAAACAGGTGCGGTATTAAATGGAAACCGAAATAATTCCGCAGGATTTGTATTCAAATATAAGGAATAATCCTATATATTCTATATTTTGAGGTTGATATAGATTTTCCGTTTTCAAATCCAATCAATATTGGTGATGATTCAAACGTGCTGAAATATCTAATGTTTTGTGTTTCCTCTGTAATTGGTATTGTAGTTCATTCATCGTAATCTGTTCGTTTTCTTTGAGTAATTGTAAAGCATCTTTGACTTGTTCTTGTGTAATTTTATAGGAAATAGAAGGACGGTTATTCCGTGTAATATTATGTTGTGTTTTGTATTTCTCAACCCATCGTTTCAAACTTCTTTCACTACAATTGAATATTTTACAGGTATTTACAAAGGAACTCTCGTTTTCTAAATGAAACTTAACTGATGTAATCTTATAATCTTCGCTTTTATGTGAGGGCATTCAGTATATATACTATGAATAAATATATTGAAAAAACGGCGTTTTAAATTACCAAGGGTGTAAATGAGGAGCACTACTGTAATAATAAAATTGATCATATAGACAGGATTGGGAGCCCGGTATTAAATAAGAAACTTATTATTACTATCAATATGTTAAGATTGAGAACCTCATCCGCAAATAGAGTTAACCGTAATATAACACACCGGCCATGTAGCATTCTAGAACAACGAAATAAGTTTCCAGAAATGTGTAATTTTGTAGATACAGAGATATCCCAAGCACTTAGTTTTGATGCTAACAACCCTTGTAGGTTAGTTATTGTTCATGCTCCAGTAAAGTCTGGCAAAAGATGCATTGTCGAGTACATTTCAACTTTGGATTCCATACCAAATAATACAACTAGCACTAGTGTGAACCTATTTATCTCTTCATTTCATCGTGTAGCAGACGAATTACAGAGAAAGGAGTTGTCTAGTTATGGTTTAAAAGTTTATTCGATTACGAGCGAAAAGGCAGTTAATAAAGTTATAACTGATATAACAACTTTTATAAATGGCGGAAACACTGTAAAAATCCATTTGGATGAAGCGGATTACGGGACAGGTGGATTTCAAAAGATGTCTCTTGTATGGAACTTTATAAGAAATATTGATCAAGTAAAGACCATTCTGTATTCAGCAACTATCGAAGAAGCGGTATTTTCCAATCGTGCTTTAATGGAAGGGGTTACGAGAAATATTGTAGATAGTTTTCAGACAACGTCAATGAAATACGTGAAGTATACCCCGCCATCTACATTTTGTGGTCCTGAAAAGTTCCTAGAAGAAGGTCTTGTTCGTGATGCTATTCCATTCTTTAACATAAACCAAACCGATCAAACAATTGGATTAAGTCACCAATCTCGTTCAATTATGACAGACTTGATGGAAGAAATGAATACACCGGGTAGTAAGAGAAACATAGTAATTCTTCGGTTGTCTTATATGGTAGATATCTTTGGAAATGATGCTTCCAGAAAAGATAAAAAGGCAATACGTGTGTTTTTGAACAATGTAGATTTGATCCCTGAGCTTGAAGGGTGTATTATCGTAGTAGATAAAAGCTCCTCATTAGATTTTGAGTGCCATTCAGAACATGTCATATTCGAAACGGTTCAGTGGTCAAGTTCTGCTTACTGGCAATCTAAAACACAAAGTGTACCTGTCATTGTGATTATGGATCAAACTGCTTCTAGAAGCACAGAATGGGCATGCCATGACCGTGTATTTGCAACTCACAACTTTTCGAGGACTATCTTTTACAATAACCAGTCACAACAGGATGAACGACCAAACCACTACAGCACGAAGTATGTGGGAGGATTTCAAAAGATACACATATATTCAAATGTTCGTTCGTTTGAATATAGTGCAGGACTTATTACAGTGGGTTCTTACTTGCAGGGGGAATATAAAATGCAATTAATTAGAGACACGGATAAGTACTGTATTATTAAAATCGAAACTGAATATGTTGTGGAAGGTGCTTGTAACGGAAGACGTGATACTTGTAGAGGTGGTGGTAATTGTATATGCAATATTGGTTTAGCAAAGGAGACTGTTGAGCAAATTATGTTAGAGCTTGGTTCGCATTGCACACCAAAACTTTCACCAAGGGTAATGTCAGATGTAAGAGATAGACCAAATGTTAGAAAGATCTTCGTTCCTTGCCAGAGTGATGATGAGTACA
>Ga0209533_1001342_pt1 | contig 22978 bp, 20 predicted proteins | sample COG_04_FD_184748 | JGI IMG/M metagenome (GOLD analysis project Ga0209533, IMG submission 184748) | Pelagic Microbial community sample from North Sea - COGITO 998_met_04 (SPAdes) (version 2) | ecosystem: Environmental > Aquatic > Marine > Neritic zone/Coastal water | place: Helgoland, sampling...
TAAAAGAAGCGTTATTAAAACTAGAGAAAAACCACCAAGAAGATTACAGTAATTTATTGCCCACATCTATATTGGGTGATACTAAGCAGGCTCAAAAAATATTCCCTCAACTTAATCGAGTCATTGATAAGGCGGCTATAGTTGTGGAAAATCATTCCATGGAAATTAAGGGTAAAGAGAAGAATAAATGGATAGAAGACGCCTATTTTATAATGGGTAAGGCCTTATTTTACAAACAAGAATATGGAAAAGCCATTGAAATGTTTACTTATGTTACCAGAGAATACGAGGGATACATCTCAGACCTGTCTTTAATTTGGTGTGCTAGAGCTCATATAGAGATGGGTAACTTTACAACGGCAAAAAATCAGCTTTTATATCTAGAAAGTGACGCCCGCTTAAAAAACATTGACAAAGGATTACTAGCAGAGGTTTATGCAAACTACCATCTTAAAAAAGAAGATTGGGAAGAGATGAATTCTTATATACACACTACTATTAAGTACACCAAATCTAAAGCAAAGAAAGCCAGACTTACCTTTGTTTTAGCTCAGTTATACCAAAAGCTAGAAGATTATGAAATGGCTTATTTGTATTTTGATAAGGTGGTTAAAATGAATCCTGATTATCAATTTAAGTTTAACGCTTTGTTAAGTAGGGCTAGAGCCTTTGATCCAAAACGCAACGATTCATCTAAGCTCATTAATGAAATTGAAAAGATGTTAAAGGATGACAAAAACATAGACTACAAAGACCAAATCTATTTTGCCTTAGCAGAAATAGCCCTGAAAGAAGAAAATAAAGAAGGCGCTAAAATTCATTTGTTAAACTCAACAGCGAGTAATTTAGGTAACGACCAGCAGCAGTCAATTTCTCATTTAACATTAGCCAATTTGTATTTTGATGAGGCTTCTTACTTACCAGCCCAAGGACATTACGATACTGCGATGACTTTTTTAAGTCAAAATCACCCAGATTATGAAGCTCTTTCAATCAAGAGAAACAACCTAAACGAATTGGTTGAACTGTACAATACCATTACCCTCCAAGACAGCCTGATGACGCTCTCAAATTTAAACAAAGAGGACTTACTAGACTTTATTGATGAATACATAGAAGAGCTCAAGGAGGCAGACTTAAGCGCACAACAATCGTTACAAGCAAATGTTGGAGGCAGACAAAACACAACCAATTCTCGTAACCAGTTTAATCCAATGGCTGGCGGCGGCGGCGCCTGGTATTTTTACAACCCATCTGCTGTAAGTTTTGGCTATTCTGAATTTATTACCAAGTGGGGCGAACGAAAATTGGAAGACAACTGGAGACGTAAAAATAAACAGCAAAACGATTCGAATCAGAACGAAGAGGATGAGGACAAGGACTTGTACAGTCAAGAATATTACTTGGGCATCATTCCAACAACAGATTCGGCAAAGCGAGTAACAGTAGACTTAATTGTTCAATCTTTTTATCAGCTCGGGTTAATTTACAAAGAGGAACTTAGAGATTATGAAGAAGCTTTGGAAGTTTTTGAAACACTCCTGTCTGCTTACCCCAAAAATAAATACGAAGCCTTAACTTATTACCAGCTTTACACCATACACCTTTTGTTGAACGAAACTCTTTATGCCCAAAATTACTTCACAAAACTTCAGCAAGAATATCCCGAAAGTGATTATGTGAAAATGATTTTAGACCCCGATTCATACTACGCTCAAAACACAGAATTAGTGGACAGTGCACTTTTTTATTACGAAGAGGTATACGAGCTGTTTGTAAATAATGCTTTTACTGAAGTAATAAGCCATGTGGAGTTTTTAACAAATAAATACAACGCTCACCCTGTGGCAGATCAACTGTATCTATTAAAAGCACTTGCTAATGGTCATCTGTTTGGTGAAAAAGAACTCATCACGAGTTTAAACGACCTACTTGCCGTTTTTAATAGTGGCGAAGTAGCTGATGAAGCTAGAGCTATACTCCAAGATATTGAAGTAAGGTCTCAAGTTATTGAAGAGACTATGTATAGCCTTGATGAAGAAGAAACGCACTTTTATGTATTGGCTATTGAAACTCCTGGCCCTAGCATTAATAAATTAAAAATGATATTATCTGACTACAACAAAAAGTTCTACAACACCGAAATGTATAAGACGCAAAGTTTAATGTTAAACTTAAATTATCAGCTCATTATTGTAAAATCATTCGAAAATTCGAACACATCACTAAAATACCTTGAGGCTATTAAAGAGCTGGATGAGCTAAAAAGCATACTGGGTAGGTCTGATTTTGAGCATTTTATTATATCTTCGAGTAACTTTAAGGTTTTTTATAAAAACAAATCTCTAGATCAATACCTTGTGTATTTTGAGGATGCCTTTTTAAAGTATTAATAAAAAAAACAAGATTCATGTTTTCAAAATCCAATTCAAGTATGAGTAAACCTAACGAAAAAACGAACAACACTGTTAACGCTATTGGTCAAGGAAGTGTTATTAATGGAGACATCAGCACCGAAGGAGACTTGAGAATTGACGGAACGTTAATAGGCTCGATTACAACAAAAGGTAGGCTTGTTTTGGGTGAAAGCGGTCTTGTAGAAGGAAGTGTTTTTTGTCAAAACGCTTTGATAGCAGGCACACTAAAGGCAAAAATTCAAGTATCTGAACTTCTTAGTTTAAAATCTACAGCCAACTTATTAGGCGATATTGTAACGGCAAAATTATCGATTGAGCCAGGCGCAAATTTTTCAGGATCTTGTAGTATGGGCGCCTCAATAAAAAATATTAAATCATTTGAAGCCAATGAAAACGCCAAAGAAAAGAGCAGCAGATCAGTTTCTTAAATTTTCTGGACTTGCCTTTCAAATGGCCCTCATTATATGTGTTGGCTCTTATTCAGGAAACAAGTTAGATTCTTTTCTTGAAAAAGACACGCCATTATACACCATTACTTTTTCTCTTTTATCCGTTTTTTTAGCCCTTTACTTTGTTCTAAAAGAAGTAATTTCTCAATCTGATGATACTTAATTTCATTCATTTTTTGTTAAAATTAGTAAGCGCATCTCTGTTGGTTTTTGGTCTACACTTTGTTTTTAATCATTTTGGACCCTTCCCATTAGAAAGGACTTTGTTTATCACCCTTCATAGCTTTCATTTTTTTGCAAGTTTATTTACCTACCTCATAGTTCTTATTTCATTCCAAAAACATTTTGACCGAGCGGGTTTTGTTTTTATAGCAGCCAGTATTTTAAAAATGTTAACTTCATGGATTTTCTTGCTTCCTCACGTACTACCTAAGCAAGATCACAGCCAAAACTTTGCACTTCAATTCTGTGTTATTTTTACTTATTATCTAATTTTTGAATCTGTTTTAACCATCAGAAAATTAAACGCCTAAGTCAATCTCCCAAAATTTCAACCTCCTAGAAACCCACTTTTATCTAACAAATTTGTATTTATTTTTGATAAGGTATCAATATGCTTCGTTCATTAAAGAATATTATCTATTTTTGCATCGATTTTCACAGGCTCTAAAACCATATTTGAAAACAAGATGAAAACAGTATTTAAGACATTTATGCTTATTGCAACGTTTACCTTTGGTAATCTCTCTTTATTTGCAACAGAAGCTCATACTGATGATGCTCATGAAGAAAAGCCTTTTGATGCTGTAGAGGTAATTATGCACCATATTGCAGATGCACACGAGTTTCATATTTTAGATTACACTGATGATCTTGGCGTAGAGCATCCTGTATCTATTCCGCTACCAGTTATTTTGTATACTGACGGTAATTTTGATGTTTTTATGTCTAGCGAATTCAATCATGGTCATAGTGAGGTTGTTCGAGACGATCGAACGTACAAGTTAGATCACGGACATATTGTTGAGCTAAATGGAGGCCACCCGATAGACTTTTCTATTACGAAGAATGTTTTTTCGATGTTTCTTTCAATCCTAATTATCTTGTTACTTTTTATTTCCGTTGGTCGATCATACCGCAACGGAAGATTAGCCCCTTCAGGCTTAGCATCTTTCATAGAGCCTCTGGTTTTGTTTGTTAGAGACGATATTGCAATACCTAACATTGGTGAGAAAAAAGCCGATAAATTTTTACCTTACCTACTTACGGTATTTTTCTTTATATGGGTCAATAACCTTTTGGGCTTAATTCCATTTTTCCCTGGTTCTGCCAACTTAACTGGAAACATTTCTTTTACAATTACTTTAGCATTTTTAACATTCATAATTACAAATATGAATGGAAATAAAGAGTACTGGAAACACGTATTTGCAACACCAGGAGTTCCCTTTTGGTTATTGCCAATAATGATTCCAGTAGAATTGATGGGTATCATAGCGAAACCTATTGCCCTATTGATACGTTTGTTTGCAAACATAACTGCGGGACACATTATCATCTTAAGTTTGATCTCATTGATCTTTATATTTAAGACTGTAATGATTGCCCCTGTATCAGTAGCATTTGTATTGTTTATGAATGTATTGGAGCTACTTGTAGCTGCATTGCAAGCATATATTTTCACGTTATTGTCGTCGTTATTCATTGGAATGGCGGTAGCAGAACATGAACATCATTAAGTAAGTTTTTTGTTTAACCCTAAAAAATTAATTATGGGACCATTAGCTGCAATTGGTGCAGGTTTAGCTGTAATAGGCGCTGGACTAGGTATCGGAAAAATTGGTGGATCTGCAATGGAAGGTATTGCAAGACAACCAGAAGCAACATCAAAAATTCAAACTGCAATGATTATTGCTGCTGCCCTTGTTGAGGGTGTAGCTCTTTTCGCCGTAGTAGTTTCTTTGTTAGTTTCAACAAACTAAATTGCTTTAACAAACCTTTCAGGGATTGCCTGAAAGGTTTGTTTTAAAACAACGATCACACAAACAATTAAATAGTAAGACATGGAATTAGTTACTCCTCAAATAGGGTTGATATTCTGGACAACATTATCCTTTTTTATATTGTTGTTTATTTTAAAGAAATTAGCTTGGACACCAATATTGGGTGCTGTTAAGGACCGTGAAGCATCTATAAAAGATGCTCTAGCTTCTGCAGAAAATGCCCGTAATGAGATGGCTAATTTACAAGCAGACAACCAACGGATTCTTCAAGAAGCTCGTGCCGAAAGAGACGAAATGCTTAAAGAAGCCAGAGATATTAAAGCAACGATTGTTACGGAAGCTAAAAATGCCGCTAAGGCAGAAGCAGACGCAATCATTACCGCAGCAAAAGCACTTATCGAAAATGAGAAAGTTGCAGCAATAACTGAATTAAAAAGTTCTGTTGGTTCTCTGTCCGTTGATATTGCTGAAAAAGTTTTAAAAGCAGAATTAAAAGATACAGAAAAGCAAAATGCTTACATAGCTGAAATGCTTAAAGATATTAAGCTTAACTAAGAAAAGATGAAAGGAACTAGAGTTGCCCTTCGCTATGCTAAGTCTTTGCTTTCTTTAGCTGATGAGCGAAATATTCTTGAACAAGTTAAAGACGATATGTTGACTTTAGCCTCTGTTTGTGAAGAGAATTCAGACTTTCGTGACATGCTAAAAAGTCCCGTCGTAAAATCTGATAGAAAAGCAGCGATTTTAAAGCAGGTTTTTGAAAAAGAAGTTTGTGAATTAAGTATGAAATTTATAAATCTTGTCTTAGAGAAGAGACGTGAAGCAATTTTAGGCGCTATTGCCAATAGCTTTATTGATCTATACAACGACTTAAAAAACATTGTAAAAGCAACAGTAGTTACTGCTAATGCTATTACCGAAGACACAAGAAATAAAGTATTATCTCAACTAAAACTCGTTGCAGGTGATGCAAATATTTTAATAGAAGAACAGGTTGACGAGTCCATTATTGGTGGATTTGTTCTTCGTATTGGCGATACAGAGTACAACGCAAGTATAGCTAATAAACTTCAACAACTAAAAAGAGAATTTGTTTCCAATCCTTACCTAAAATAGTACTCCTATGGCAAGTGTAAAACCAGCTGAAGTTTCAGCAATATTAAAAGAGCAACTTTCAGGTCTTAAAACTGAGGCAGAAGTAGCAGAAGTAGGAACCGTTCTTCAAGTAGGAGATGGTATTGCTCGTGTTTATGGGCTTTCAAATGTAGGTTCTGGAGAACTTATTGAATTTAAATCAGGTTTACAAGGTATTGTATTAAACTTGGAAGAAGACAACGTAGGTGCCGTACTTTTAGGTTCTTCGAAAGAAGTAAAAGAGGGTGATACCGTTAAGCGTACTGGTCGTATTGCTTCTATTAATGTTGGAGATGGTGTGTTAGGTCGTGTTGTGGACACCTTAGGCTCTCCAATAGATGGTAAAGGACCAATTGCTGGTACAACTTACGAAATGCCGCTTGAGCGAACTGCTCCGGGTGTTATTTATCGCCAACCTGTAACAGAACCTTTACAAACGGGAATTAAGGCTGTTGATGCAATGATTCCAATTGGACGTGGACAACGTGAATTGATCATTGGTGACCGTCAGACAGGTAAAACTTCTGTTGCTATTGATACCATAATAAACCAAAAAGAATTTTTCGATGCTGGAGAGCCTGTTTATTGTATCTATGTTGCTATAGGTCAAAAGGCGTCTACAGTAGCAAATATAGTTCAAACACTTGAAGAGGCTGGCGCTATGGCTTATACCGTTATTGTAGCTGCTAACGCTTCAGATCCTGCTCCAATGCAGTTTTACGCTCCATTTGCTGGCGCTGCCATTGGTGAATATTTCCGCGATACAGGACGTCATGGTTTAATCATCTACGATGATTTATCTAAGCAAGCAGTAGCATACCGTGAAGTTTCTCTTCTTTTAAGACGTCCACCAGGTCGTGAAGCTTATCCAGGAGATGTATTTTTCTTACACTCTAGATTACTAGAACGTGCAGCAAAAATAAACGATTCTGACGCTATTGCTCAGGACATGAATGACCTTCCGGAATCCATTAAAGGAATTGTTAAGGGTGGTGGTTCGTTAACGGCTCTTCCAATTATCGAAACTCAAGCTGGTGATGTTTCGGCTTATATTCCTACCAATGTAATTTCGATTACAGATGGTCAAATTTTCTTAGAAGCTGATTTATTTAATTCTGGGGTACGCCCGGCAATTAATGTGGGTATTTCTGTATCTCGTGTGGGTGGAAATGCACAAATTAAATCAATGAAAAAAGTATCCGGTACTTTGAAGTTAGATCAAGCTCAATACCGTGAATTAGAAGCATTTGCTAAGTTTGGATCTGATCTTGATGATGCAACTTTATTGGTAATTAATAAAGGTAAACGTAACGTAGAAATGTTAAAGCAAGGCTTAAACTCTCCACTTCCAGTGCAAGAGCAAGTAGCCATGATTTACTGCGGGACTAAAAACTTAATGTCTAAGGTTCCTGTTGCTAAAGTGAAAGAATTCGAAATAGAATTTTTATCTTTCATGAGAAACAAATACGCAGCAGAATTGGCTTCATTAAAAGCTGGTAAATTATCTACTGAAGCTACTTCAGCTATTGAAAGTGCAGCAGCAGAAATTTCTTCTAAATACTAATAAGACTGAACCAGTGAAGATTTTAATCTTTACATTCAATTGATTTACAAATGGCGAACTTAAAAGAAATACGCACTAGAATTACCTCTGTAGCTTCTACAATGCAAATTACCAGTGCTATGAAAATGGTTTCTGCTGCAAAATTGAAAAGAGCTCAAGATGCAATTACTCAAATGCGTCCCTATGCAGAGAAGTTGTCTGAAATTTTGGTAAACTTAAGTGCTACGCTAGAAAACTCAACTGAGGATATTTACAGTCAAGAAAGAGAAATCAAAAAAGTTTTATTGGTTTCAATTGCTTCCAATCGTGGTTTGTGTGGTGCCTTTAACGCAAATGTATTTAAAGCAACAGAAAAGCGAGTACACCAACTATCTGATAGTACTGTTTTAGTTTATCCAATTGGAAAAAGAGCTGTGGATTATTTCACAGGGAAGCATGAATTATACAGTTCAAATCTTGAAATTTTTAATGATTTGAATTTTAATTCTTCTACTGAAATTGCTCAGGAAATAATGGATGCTTTTGTAGAAGGTTCTTTTGATAAAGTTGAAATCATTTACAACGAATTTGTAAATGCGGCAACTCAAAATATAATCACTGAAACCTTTTTGCCCGTTTCTTCGGATCAAACGGAAAGCAACGCAATTCAATCAGATTATCTTTTTGAACCCTCTAAGGCTTCTATTGTTTTAAATCTTATACCAAAATCACTTAAGATTCAGCTTTACAAATGTCTTTTAGACTCTCATGCTTCTGAGCATGGGGCTCGGATGACTGCAATGCACAAAGCTACAGACAACGCACAAGACCTAAAAGACGATTTAACACTTACATACAACCGTCAACGTCAAGCTGCTATTACCAACGAAATACTAGAAATTGTTGGTGGTGCAGAAGCGCTTAAGCAATAAATATTTATACTAATTGAACCCTGCCTTGGCAGGGTTTTTTTGTTTTATATCTTTGAGGTTATGAAGTCGATTGTATTATACCCAAAAAAACTCGGGAACCGAATTTATTTCTCAATGATTGCCCTATTATTGGCCTCATTTCTATTTATTGGTATTTCTACTTTTTATAATTTTAAAAGTCAGAATATAGAGTACCACAATAATAGACTTCAACGTAAGGAAGCAGCGACTTTATCTTCTATTGCGTACTACCTTAGCGAACGTACTGTATCGCTTTCGGACTCTTCTATTTATGAATCTTTTAAATACAAATTGGATGAGTTAGCCGATATTCATAGCCTAGACCTTATTGTGTATAATCTTGAAGGAGATTTACTTCTTAACGCAACCAAAGACGCCAAACAACCAGAATTTTTACGTAATAATTTAGAGGTGAGCGTTATTGAAGATCTTATAAAGTCTAAAGCAAGGCTCACAAAAATTTTAAAGACTAACGGCCATGAGTATCTTAATTCCTATCAATTTTTATACGACACCAACTCATTGCCTTTTGCCATTATTAGTATTCCTTATTTTCAACTCAATGAATCTTATAAGAGAGATTTACAAGCGTACTTTATTGCACTTACTCCAATTTATTTATTACTCTTTTTAATCACAAGTTTATTTGCTTTCTTACTTTCCAAACAGATTTCAGAACCTATAGTTAAGTTATCTTCAGTTATGCAAAAGGCGGCCTTAGCGAAACAATACATGCCTTTATCTTGGAATTCTGCAGACGAAGTTGGCCGTTTAGTAAAGCACTACAACTTTATGGTAAAAGAGCTGCAAATAAGCTCAGAGAAACTCGCGCAAAAAGAAAAAGAATCAGCTTGGAAAGGGATGGCTAAGCAGGTTGCACACGAAATAAAGAACCCACTTACGCCCATGAAATTGAATATTCAAATGTTTGAGCGAAAGATAAACCCTCAAGATCCTGAATTTCCTATCAAGATAAAAAAATTCACCTCTTCTCTTATCAAACAAATTGATACGTTAGCAAACATTGCTTCTGCCTTTTCTGATTTTGCAAGGATGCCTTCAAGTAAAAAGAAATCTTTAAACCTATCTGAGATCGTTGATAAAACAATTTCATTTTACGACTCATTGTCCACCGGTGAATTAACAATAGCTAAAGATTGTTTTGTTTATGCTGATCACGACCAAATAGTACGTGTGCTAAATAACCTAATAAGCAATGCTATTGAATGTGTTCATACTGGAGAGACTCCGCTAATAACTATTATTTTAGAAAAAAGAAAAGAGCACGCTCTTCTTAGTATCACCGACAATGGCTCGGGTATTCCAGAAAAACAACAAAGCCAAATATTTGAGCCAAACTTCACTACCAAATCAAGTGGTACTGGTTTAGGATTAGCTATGGTTAAACGTATTATAGACGATCTTAATGGTGACTTATACTTTACCACAGAACTAAGCATCGGAACCACATTTTACGTAAGTATTCCCTTACTCAAACAAAAAGTGTAATTTTATATACTAGACAAAGAATTAATTATGACTTACGAGAACTTAAACTTACATACGGAAGCCGGAGTACAAACTATAACAATTAACCGACCTTCTAAGTTAAATGCTTTAAATAGCGCAACGATTCAAGAATTAAGTACAGCACTCAAAGCGTCAAATACCAACCCAACTGTTCGTGTAATTGTACTTACTGGGTCTGGTGAAAAAGCTTTTGTTGCAGGCGCAGATATTTCAGAATTTGCACATTTTTCTGTTGCTGAAGGAAAGGCGCTTTCTCAGAAGGGACACGACGATTTATTTACTTTAGTTGAACAGTTAGACACGCCCGTTATAGCAGCCGTAAATGGATTTGCTTTAGGCGGTGGTTTAGAGCTCGCTATGGCCGCACATATTCGTATCTTTTCTGAAAACGCTCTCGTTGGCTTACCCGAAACTTCTTTGGGAGTGATACCAGGCTATGGTGGCACCCAAAGACTCGCTCAAATTGCGGGAAAAGGTATAGCCATGCAAATGATATTAACTGCTGAAATGGTTGACGCTAAAACCGCACTATCTTACGGTATAACTACAAAAGTAGTCCCTTTAGAAGAGCTTTTATCTACGGCACTCAAAACCGCTAAAAAGATTTCAAAAAATGCGCCTAGTGCTCTTGCGTCAGCAATTAAGTGTGTAAATGCAAATTATGAAGCTGATGTTGACGGCTTATCTTATGAGGTAAATGCTTTTGGTACTTGTTTTGGTACAGCCGATTTTAAGGAAGGAACCACCGCTTTTTTAGAAAAAAGAAGAGCGAACTTTTAACACTTATTCTTATAAAATAAAATCAATTGACTGTATTAAGAAAATTAGTAGGACAAACGGCTGTTTATGGATTAAGTAGCATAGTTGGTCGTTTGCTAAATTTTTTACTTGTTCCCTTATATACGACTATTTTTCTTCCAGATGAATACGGTGTACTGTCTGTATTAATGACCTGGGTTGCTTTCGCTATGGTTGTGTTAAGCTATGGCTTAGAAACTTCTTTTTTTCATTTTGCTGCCAAAGAGAAAAACCAGGCAAATGTTTTCTCTACCGGTTTACTATCACTAGCCCTCAGTACTTCTTTTTTTTTGGTTTTAACAGTCCCTAATTCAATTTCAATTGCAAGGTTACTACATGTACCAGAGAACCCATCATTTATTTCTCTTTTGGCCTTTACTATTGCATTAGACACCCTAACAACACTACCTTTTGCCAAGCTACGTCTCGACAATAGACCCTGGAGGTTTGCCTCCATTAGGCTCGTTAATATTAGTATAAATATTAGTCTTAATCTATTTTTCTTTTTGCTTTGTCCTGAACTTTTAAAACAAGGCTACAGCACTGCTTTTTTCACTTCTATTTATGATCCTACTTTTGGTATAGGCTACATATTTGTTTCCTACGTAGTCTCAAGTTTTATTACCTGTATGTTTCTTTTGCCCCAGTTTTTTAAGGTTAGGCTCATTTTCGACTTTGTTTTGTGGAAAAGGATGATCTCTTACGGGTTGCCCCTTCTTATTGGAGGCTTAGCCTATGTTGTAAACGAAATGATTGATAAAATACTTCTTGTATACCTTTTGCCCTCCACCATTGCAAGTACTCAAGTAGGAATCTATTCTGCTTGTTATAAAATTTCAATATTTATGACCCTTTTTATTCAAGCTTATAGGTATGGTGTTGAGCCTTTTTTCTTTACCCAATCGCAAAAGGCAGATGCAAAAAAACAATTTGCCAAACTTATGCATTATTTTGTTGCCTTTACATCCTTCATCTTTTTAGGTGTTACTGTTTTTATAGATTTCTTAAAAGAGTTTATACGAGATGAATCTTATCATATTGGTTTAAAAGTTGTACCTATTTTGCTTTTAGCAAACCTTTTTGCAGGTGTTTATTACAACCTGTCAGTTTGGTATAAAGTAACTGGCAAAACTCGTTACGGAGCCTATTTTTCTGTTTTTGGCGCGCTCATTACCATTACCTTAAATATTATTCTAATTCCTTCAATGTCTTATATTGGCTCAGCTTACGCAACCTTATTTTGTTATTTTTCTATGTGTGTCGCTTCTTATTATGTTAGTAGGAATCATTACCCAATTCCGTACAACTTTAAGTTTATAGCTCTTTACCTTTTCTCTGCAATTGCCTTGTATTATATTTGGTACTATCTCCGTTTTGAAAACAACCTAACAAACTCGATTTTTAGTTTTTCAATCTGTTTTGTTTATATGTTAATTGTACTTGCCGTAGAAAAGAAAAAAAAGAACTACTTTCATTCCATAAATTAACGACTACTACTATGCAAATAGAGATTATAAATCGTTCCAATCATCCTTTGCCAAAGTATGCAACAGAACTATCTGCTGGCATGGATTTGTATGCCAACATCGAATCCCCGATTTTGCTAAAACCGATGCAAAGAATTCTTATCAAGACGGGTTTATTTATTGCTTTGCCCAACAATTATGAGGCGCAAATTAGACCTCGTAGTGGCCTTGCTTTCAAGCATGGTCTAACCGTTTTAAATAGTCCAGGCACCATAGATGCTGATTATCGTGGTGAAATAGGTGTTTTATTGGTAAATTTGTCCACGGATGACTATGTCATTGAAGATGGCACACGTATTGCCCAAATGGTAATAGCACCGTATACTAAAGTTACGTTTAACTCCGTTGAAGAACTTTCAGAAACTCATAGAGGAGCTGGCGGTTTTGGTTCAACTGGAAAAAAATAACATAATTTATATTTAATATGAAAATAATTGTACCCATGGCCGGAAGAGGCTCTCGCCTAAGACCCCATACACTTACAGTACCTAAGCCATTAGTTCCGATTGCAGGGAAACCTATCGTTGAGCGTTTAGTTGAAGATATTACGCGTGTTTGTGGTCAAACGGTTGATGAGATCGCTTTCGTAATTGGTGATTTTGGCAAAGAAGTTGAATCGGAGCTTGTCAATATAGCCGAGGGTTTAGGTGCAGAAGGATCTATTTACCATCAACATGAAGCGCTTGGTACGGCACATGCCATTTTATGTGCAAAAGATTCTTTAAGTGGCCCTGTTGTTGTTGCCTTTGCGGACACATTATTTAGAGCAGATTTTAAGTTGGACTCAAGTAAAGACAGTATCATTTGGGTTCAGCAAGTAAAAGACCCTAGTGCCTATGGCGTTGTAAAAATGGACGATAATTCTGTTATAACACACTTCATAGAAAAACCTACAGAGTTTGTTTCTGACCTTGCGATTATTGGAATTTACTTTTTTAAAGATGGTGCTAACCTGCGTAATGAATTGCAGTATTTAATCGACCACAATATAACCGATAAGGGGGAATACCAAATAACCGATGCGCTAGAAAACATGAAACTCAAAGGGCTCAAATTTTACCCTGGTAAAGTTGATGAGTGGCTCGACTGTGGTAATCCTAAGGCAGCTATACATGCAAACAAAAGAGTATTAGATTTCTCTAAAAACAAGCATGAAAGAAGCGGTTTAAAACTAGACAATGCAACAATTATTGAACCTTGTTATATTGGTGCTAACGTGCAGTTATCGAATTGCACAATTGGACCATATGTTTCATTAGGCGATGGCACCGTTGTTTCAGATAGTCTATTAAAAAACACAATTGTTCAAAACAATACAACCCTTAAAAATGCCGACTTAGAGGATTCTATGATAGGTAATAACGTTACCTACAAAGGCGGATCAAAGCAGGTTAGTATTGGTGATTATTCTACAATCGGATGAAAAAAGGCAATGCAATTATTTACCTATTAGCTTTTGTACTACTAGTATCGGCTTGTACTGGAACCAAAAAAACGGCACAGTCGAGCCTCACCCGTTTAAATTCATATTCTGAGGGGGAATTATCTTACAAAAGCCAATTTCGATTTAAATACCTGTTTTTTGAGTCTCAACGCCTAAAAGCTCTTGAAGATTACCCTAAAGCAGTTGGTTTAATGGAGCAGTGTGTTGCTATTGACCCTTTAAATGCAGACGCCAACCTCGAATTGTCTGTACTGCATACGATAACAGAGAATTTAACCTCTGCTTTATTTTACGCAAACATGGCTTTTAAGCTCGACCCAGACAATACTTGGATATTACTTCATTTAGCTCAGGTAAACTTAGCTTTAGGTAACCTTCAGGGTGAGCTTAATGCCCACCTGAGCCTTGTTAAACTTGAGCCGTCTAATCTAGACTTTAAGTACAGTTTAGCACAATCTTATACCCGCAACAATCTCTTTAAAAAAGCGATAGGAGTTTATGAGTCTATTGAAGATAGGCTTGGAGTTTCTCAAGAGGTTTCTGTTGTTAAGGAGCGTTTGTATATTGCACTTGGCGATTTAAAGTCAGCGGTTAAAGAATTGCAAATATTAATAGATCATTTCCCGGCTAATTTGAGTTACAGAGGCATGCTTGCGGAGCTCTATCAAGCCAATAACATGACCGAGGAAGCCTTACAGATTTACATGAATATTTTAATTGAAAACCCTTCGGATCCACTCTCTAACATTGCTTTAGCTGAGCATTACCGTTTAAAAAACGATTTTAGTAAGGCCTTTAAATACCTTAATTATTGCTTTGACAATCCTAGTTTTAGTCGAGAAATTAAGTTTCAAATTTTACTCAGTTATTTTGAATTAGCTACCAGCGATTCATCTTACCTTGTATTGTTAGAACCCCTTTTAGATAAGGCCTTATTTTATCACCCTAAAGACCCAAGTTTTCATGCTTTAAGTGGCGATTTGTATTACCAAAGTAATCAAATGGATTTGGCTTATAAGTCTTATTTAAAAGCTCTTGATTTTGGTGCATCGGATTATTTTATATGGAATAGGTGTTTACTTATTGGCTTAGAGCTAAAGCTGTACAAGGAAGTTATTGATCTGGGAGATAAAGCCATACAATTGAATCCCATACAGCCTATGCTTTATCTTCTTACAGGGTTAGCATACTCAATAGACACACGATATGACAATGCAATTTTAGTACTTAACAAGGGCTTAAAGTATGTGGTAAACAACAAACCGCTGCGTGCTGAGTTTTACAGTTATTTAGGTGATGCTTATCATAGTTTGGCGCTCCATAAATTGTCTGATGAGAGTTACGAGAAATCACTGACATTACAACCCGATAACCCTGTTGTATTAAATAATTACAGTTACTATTTATCCTTACGCGAGGTAAATCTTGAAAAAGCAGAACAGCTCTCTAAGGCTTGTAATGAATTAATACCAGACCAAGCCAATTATCAAGACACTTATGGTTGGATACTTTATAAGTTAGGCATGCATAGCAAGTCTCTCGAGTGGCTTCGAAATGCCTTGCTTAATTCTAACTCAGCGAGTTTTGTAATTATGGAGCATTATGCGGATGCCTTGTACCAGAATGGATTAAAAGAAGAAGCAGTTCAATTTTGGCGAAAAGCTATTTCTTTAGGAGGCGATTCACCTTTATTGCTTAAAAAAGCTAAAGACGAGGCCTTGTATGAATAAACTCCTACTGGCTTTTCTTTTATTACTGGGTGTATCGAGTTGTCGTTCATCTAAACTTACAGCGCCTATTTTTACCAAAGCCCCAAAACCTCATGTGCTTATTAATTCTGTTAATAACGCTCAATTTGATTCCGACCTCTTTAGTTGTAAAATATCAGGAAAATATAAGGGTGAGAATCAAACTTTTTCATTTAAGGGGTCTTTAAAAATTCATAAAGACAGTTTAATTTGGATCTCTATAAGTCCGGGTTTGGGTTTAGAATTGGGTCGTTTTTTGTTTGACGAAGACTCGCTTTACTTCATGAATCGTTTTGACAAAACCTACTTTAAAAGCAGTTATTCCGATTTAAGTAAAAAAACTCAAAGCCCCTTAAGTTTTTCCAGAATCCAAGCTCTTTTGTTGGGCAATTCGATGAGTGAATTTGAAGAAAGAAAGTACCATTCAGAAATTGAAAATCAAGCGTTTACAATTTCTTCTGTGAGTGAAAAACAGCTTAAAAAAATAAGCCGAAGTCGTCGTAAGCCGGATGAAACTTATTTTACAGCCACGGTTGATCCCTATACTTATAGAATTACTTCTCAGGGTTTGTCAAATCTAAAATTGAATCGATCCCTTACCATCTTTTATGAGGACTTTGAAATTCACAACACTCATAATTTTGCAGAATCTATTGATTTTAGGATTCTTGCCAATGCGAGTTTAAGTTTAAATTTAGCTTATTCTAAAATTAACCTGACCAAAAAACTGAAGTTTCCTTTTAAAGTTCCAAAATCCTATGAAGTTATTTATTAGTATAGGTTTTGTTTTACTGTCCTTTTTAAGTTTAACAGCTCAAACTCGTGCAGAACTTCAAAACAGAAAGAAAAAACTCTTAGAAGAGATTGAACTCAGCAATACGCTTTTAGATCAAACCTTAAGTAACAAAAAAGTATCTCTTCATCAGTTAAAGGCCTTAAAGCAAAAAATTGCCATTCGTTCTCAACTCATAAGAACCATCCAATCAGAAGTCGGTTTGCTAAGAGAGGAAATTGATTTAAAAGCCCGCCAACAAATCATCTTAACGTCTGAATTGGATACGCTAAAATCTTCTTACTCTATACTTATTCAGCACGCATACAAGAGCAGTCGTCACTTCAATAGAATCCTATTCTTACTTTCCTCCGAAAATTTTCAACAAGTTTACAAAAGGCTTTTTTACATCCGTCAAATTTCCAATTACCGCGTTTTTCAAGCAGATGAGATTGCACAGAAGACATTGGACTTAACCAAGTCAATTTTAGTACTGGAAAATCAAAAGAAGATCAAGCAAAATTTAATTTCTGATAAACGTTTAGAAAACCAACTTTTAAATCAAGAGCAAGCACAAGAGTCCATTAGTTTGGCTAGTTTATCTGAAAAAGAAAAAGATCTTAGTAAGATTTTAGATGTAAAGCGTCGAAAGCGCAAAAAGATACAGCAAGAAATTGAACGAATTATTGCGGAAGAACTTCGCAAGGTAACTGCCTCTGGTTCTTCTAGCTTTACCTCTACCCCAGAAGCCTTGGCTTTGTCCGAAGGATTTACTTCTAACAAAGGAAAACTACCCTGGCCTGTTGCTAAAGGGATGGTCATTTCGAAGTTCGGAAAGCAAAAACACCCTGTTTTGTCAGGCGTAGTTGTTGAGAATAATGGTGTTGAAATTGCAACCGAGTCCCACAGTTCTTGTAGGTCGGTTTTTAAAGGAAAAGTAAGCAGTATACTTGCTATGCCCAATGGTGTTAAAGTCGTTATGATTCGTCATGGTGAATACATAAGTGTGTATGCAAATCTTAGTGAAGTTTATGTTCAGAAAGGTGAAGAGGTTAGCACAAAGACCCAAATTGGCTTGGTTTTCACCTCTAAACAAGAGGGAAGTACTGTAATTGATTTTCAGTTGTGGAAAGGTTCTCAAAAGATGAATCCTCAATCGTGGTTGATGAACAAATAGGCGTATTTCAGTACCTATTTTTCCATTTGTTTAATATAAGCCATACATAAGTCTATGGTCGCTTCAATTCCTTTTTTATGGGTTCTTTCTACGCCATGAGAAGCAGATACTCCCGGTCCAATTAAACCTACTCTAAAATCGTTTCCAGCTCTAAGTGCTGCACTTCCATCAGATCCGTAAAATGGATATACATCAACTTGGTGCGGTATTTTATTTTTCTCTGCTAAAGTGACCAATTTTTTCCGAATTTCGTAATCGTACGGTCCGGTTGAGTCTTTTGCGCATATGGAACAGCTTGTTTCATTGCCTTCGCAATCGTTTCCAATTACACCCATATCAATTACAAGTAATTCGGTAATTGTACTAGCGTATCCACAAGTGCCGCCATGCCCAACTTCTTCGTAGTTTGAAAAGAACAGTTCCACAGGTACATTTTTACCTTTTAATTTTCTAGCCAATTCGAACAATACAAAACAACCTGCTTTGTTGTCCATAAATCTCGATTTTACATACCCACTTTCAAGTTCTTGGTAGCGTGTGTCTAAGCAGATAATATCTCCTATACGGATGCCAATTTTTTTTAATTCTTCTTCAGAATTTACCTCTTCATCCAAACGGATGTGCATGTTTTCTATACTTCTTACCGTAGTTCCTAAATTTTTATTTGCATGCTTTGCTGGGTTGTTTAGCAAATAAGTGCCTGTATATTTTTTTCCCTCTAGCGTATAGATGGTTACATACTCACCTTCTGCTTGATTTAAGGAAACGCTTCCAATAAGCGATGTGCATAGTGTACCATTCGGGTTAAAACCCGTTACAATAGCTCCTAGGGTGTCTAGGTGAGCAGCAATCGCAAGTGTTGGCTTTGTTCCTAAACTACATTTTATTGCATTTTTATTGGTTCGGCTTGGTTTCCATCCAAGGTTTTGCAAAACATCGTAACAATAGTCCTCGGCTTTTTTTGTGTATCCAGAAGGTGAGTCAATGGCTACCAATTCTTGAAGTTGCTTGTAAGAGGTCATCTAAAAAGTTGTTCTAAGTGTTAAAATAAAATTTCTTCCAGGTGCAGACAGACCAGAAGCAAACGTTTTGTAGTGATGGTCGAGAATGTTTTCTGCAGCCAATTGTAGTGTAAAGGTATCTGTAAATCGGTACATAAAACTCATGTTTACTGTGTACCAAGCAGGTGTTCCTTGGTATTTAATAACCCAATTATCAGATTCTTCTTGGTATTCCCATTCAATTGGCGACTCCTCCTCATTGTCTGTTCCAGAAACTAAATCGTATTCGCTTATAGGTTTTCTGCCGTTATAAATAGTGTAGAGTGAAGCTCTCCACTTGTCAAAGTCTGCATACAAAGCTGTTTTACCAAAACTTGGTGGAATGTGTGTAAAAGGCAGTCCTGTATTTTTGTTTTTACCTTTAATAAGGGTGAAGTCTGTTTCTAAGGTATAGTTGCTTGCAATTCGAACAGAGGCACTCGCTGTTGCTCCAAAAATTTCAGCTTGTCCGGTGTTTCTATTTGTAGTTACGTCTGTAAAAGTTTCAGCTTGATTTATTACCACCCCCATTTCCGTTAAACTTGTTTCTACGCGCATAATGGCATCATTAAGCGCTGTATAATATGCATTTGTGTTAAGTAAAATACGGTTGTTTATGTTTTTAGTAATGTTAAGCTCTATGGTATTGGCATACTCTGGCGCTAGGTTAAAGTTTGGAACGGTAAGGTTATTTCCCTTGTAAAAAACCTTACTCACATCGTCTAAATTTGGTGCGTGAAACCCAGACGATGCAATAGCGGCTATTTTCCATGAATCGTTGGGAAAGTATGCTAAACTAAGGTTTGCCGTAAGGGCATCGTATTTATTGTTTATTTCGCTGTAAGGGAGAATAATTGTTGCCCTTGCGTTTTCTATGTATTTACCGTTGAGTTCGTTTTCTGTATACCGGACTCCGGTGTTTAATTTTAACTTCTCTGAAATGTTTTTTCTGTAGGTAAGATAGGCAGCCCAAGAACTCATGCTGGAACCATTGTTGGGGTATCGAGATTGATCGTAGGGTTCCGAAACGTTGTCTGCATCAATTGTAAATGCTTTTGAGACGACCTCATTGCTGTAGTATTCGAATCCGTAGTGAATGTTATTTTTCCTAAAGTTTGCATTGATACTGTAAATGTCAACATTTTCGTGTTGGTCTATTCTTTCCTCTGCTCCTATTTTTTGTACAAATCTAGTTTCAGTTACGTCTTGGTAAGCAAAAATGAGTTGCGCAGAGTCTAGTATTAAATTGTTCACAGAATAGTCAAATTGCATGGAATAAAAGCTTCGTTTTTGAGGGCCGTAATTCCAGGTTTCGTATTTTAAATCCTCGTAAATTGTATTCGATTGAATTGGGTCGTAACTAATTGATCCGTAGTCGTTAAGTTTATCAAACCGCGGAATGTTTGATGTAGTTGAGTATTGAAAATTACCCGTTAAAATTAATTTATCACTCAGCCTAAGTATGGCTTTTTGCATAAAATCTGTTTGGTTGTATCCGGTGTTTTTTTGTCTGTTTGGATCTTCATTTTCTTTTTGTTCACCCTCTTCTATGTAGTGGTAAACCTTACCCCAATCTTCGTATCCATGTGTGCGAATTTTACCCATTTTTAGGTCGTCGAAGTCGTTGGTTGACAAGGAGGTAAATACGGAGAAATCAGATGAGGTATAACTTAAATCGTAGTGCTTACTTATCCCTCTGTTAGCGGAGGCAAATCGGGTATTGTAATTTTGTTTAAAGCGCGGTTGTTTTGTAAACTTTGGTCTTTTGGTGTGTAGGTGAATAACTCCCCCTAGCCCATCGCTGCTGTATGCTGAGCTGCTGGGTCCAAATATTATTTCAACCTGTTCTAAACTTGCATTGTCAACCGAAATAATGTTTTGAAGGTGTCCACCTCTGTATATGGCATTGTTTAATCTTACCCCGTCTATAACTAATAAAATTCTATTTGCTTCAAACCCTCTTATTACCGGGCTTCCGCCACCCATTTGGCTTTTTTGCACGTTTATACCGGCTCTTTTTTCAAGCAGATCTGCTGTTGTTTGCGTGTTTAATCGTGTAATTTCTTTTTCGTGTAATATTACCCTTCTGTCTGCTGTTGTTTTTAAATTTTCGTCTTCTATACGAGTTAGCAGAACAATTTCTCCAAGCGTTTCGGAGTTAAACAATAGAATTATGCTGTTATTTTGTTGCTCAAGTTTGCGTTTGGTGGTTACTATTGGAATGAAGCTGGGGTGGCTAATTTCAAACCTTTCTGTGTTGCCAAACGCACTTACATCAACCCAGCCAAATTTATTGGTAAACGCATGCTTTTTTTGATCTAGTGAAACGATGTGGGCTTCTCTTATCGGGCTTTCTAGCTCGTCTAGTACCTTTATTTCTTGCGCCAGAGCTTGCACGAAATTAAGGGATACTGCACAAATAAAAAGAAGGTACTTATTCATCGTCAAAAATTAACTGTAGTATGTGCTGCGAATTTAATTCTTTAAAATGAATCAAATGCAGTTTATAATAGTTCATCAAAGCGTGTACCAAATTTCTTTTTAATTGGTTTGAAAAGTGAAGAGTTTTAAGGTTTTCATAACGGCACTCCATTATTTTTGACCAAGCATTCATTTCCTGGTTTTTTAGGATATAATTGTGTTGTGGGTCATACGTTTCAAATGCCCCTTTTTGAAGATCAAAACTTACGGCATTTCCTTTGTTACTCATAGGCGAAAAACCTAAGTATTTTGTCAATTTCATCATAAACGACAAATGAAAATGGGTGCAGGAATCTTTACTAAGATCCAGCCAATGTATCGACTGGTGAAGAAATTGAAACAACGCTTGGTTTTGTTCTTCTTCTTTAATGCTATTTTGTATCAACTCTACCATAAATAAAGCCACGGCTCGTTTTATCGGGTCGAATAACAAGTCACTAAACGGCTCGTTTATTTTTAAATCTAGCAGGTATCTAAGTTCCGATTTGCCAGATTTTTTATAGTCTATTTCAATAAGGTTTAGTGCTTGGAATTGTGCCATTCTTAGCTTTCCTTTTCTCCCCCTTATCCCTTTTACTATAAAAGACAACAAACCCTCTTGTTCTGTATAAATTTTTATAATTAAACTCGTTTCAGAGTAGTTTGTTTTGTTTAATACAATTGCTCGTGATCTGTGCATTTAGTCTCTTACGATAAGTAGTTTGCTTACGTGATTTTCGTTTCCATCTTCGTCAGAGCAAAAAATTAAGTACACACCAGATCGGGCTTCTCTCCCGTTAGTCATGTTTCCATCCCAGTTTGCTTGCCCTCCAAGTGCTTTTGTTTTGTAAACCAAATTTCCGCTTACATCTGTAATCTTAACTTCGGCGTCTGTAAGTAAGCCCTTTATACTAATTGAACCTTGGTAGTTTGGTTTTACGGGATTTGGAAACACCAAAACATTTGAAAAGTTATTGCTCCCCTTTGTTGCACCAGCTCGGTATGAAATAAGCCCTTTATCTGTAGCAAAAAATACTTCTCCAGTTTCATCATTTACTTCAATGTCTACTACTTTATTAGAAAACAGCGGGCTATTTTCGGCTGTGAAATGAATCAGTTCTGCTGTTCCGTTTGCTGAGGTTAATATGGCGCCTGAGTTGTTTGTCGCAAACCATTTTCTGTTTGCCCCATCCACCTCAATGTCGTTAATGAGCAAACCGTCTAATAAGTAGGTATTGTAGCCATCTTTTGTAACAATAATGGTTGCGGCTTGTTCTCCTTCAAAAACATCAGACGGGTTGTAAAACACCGACACGCCATCGTCCGTTCCAATCCAAATTTCTCCGTCTAAATCTTCTGCCATTGCAAATACCCTGTCAGAGTTTAAATTCCCATTATTTTCTCCGTTACTTATTTTTTTTGTTTTGGTTCCGGTTCGCATTTCATCAAATACAATGAGCCCATTGTTTTTTAATTGTATCCATTTTTGATTGTTTCTATCGATGATTAATTTTGCCAAATTTTGATTTTCTGTAACCGTATTTCCAAGTGAGAATGATTCCCATTCTCCGTTTGTGTATTGAACAGAGAGCGGTTCGAGCGTTTGAGCGTTTGTACACCACAAGTTCCCATCTGTATCGAATTTCATTGCGCCAATATTTATCCAATCATCGTGCGGATGTCTTTTTTGTAGGCTGCTGTTTTCTTCGGTGTACAGCTCGCTTAATTCCTTATCTTCTAATTTAGCCAAACCACTTTGCCAACTTGCTACGTAAGTTATGTTTCCTCTTTTTAAGACATCTACCGGATCAAGTATGTTGTTGCTTTCCAGCACGTTGGTTTGCGTCCAGGTGTCGGTTTTAAGGATAGACAACTCATTTTTAGACCAGGTTGGATCCCAGTTTTCACTTTTGGAACCATGTGTTAGCCATATTTCATTTCCAAAGTTGGCTATTTTAGCTACGTTCGATTTGTTTGGTCCGGC
>Ga0209533_1001343_pt1 | contig 22976 bp, 28 predicted proteins | sample COG_04_FD_184748 | JGI IMG/M metagenome (GOLD analysis project Ga0209533, IMG submission 184748) | Pelagic Microbial community sample from North Sea - COGITO 998_met_04 (SPAdes) (version 2) | ecosystem: Environmental > Aquatic > Marine > Neritic zone/Coastal water | place: Helgoland, sampling...
GGGCGGGACGGATCCGGGACCGGATCTGACCACACACAGCAAGATCGGCAATGGTCCCTCCGCAACGCCTGCGCGGGACCAGCGACTTTTAAGGAATCGTTGGGACCAGAATATTCGTAGCAATTGCAACCCACCACGGGGTCCGCGTTCATGCATTCGCTGGCGGCGGGGGTGCTGAGGACGCATTCCTGACTCGAGTCGTCGGGTGGTCCACTTCCACAGATTTGCTCCCAACCTTCCGTGCCCTGCCCCTCAATCAAATTCTTACACCCACAAACATCTTTCAACATATTAGCGACAAGCATTCCTAATACAATTGCAACAACAATCATCAAAATAGTATTATTATCCATAAGTTTTAATATATAATATACATTAGATTATTATTTTTTTTTTCTAGAATTTATTTAGATAATTGTAAGATTTTATAATAAATAAATAGTCCATAGAAATTCTTGGCAATTATATCTAAAATATTATAAGATATATTTTTTGTTTTTAAATCGGTCATTGCTGCTACACCATACAATCCCCACACAACTAATAAAAACGTAAATAATTTTTTACCTAATATTGATTTATTAGCATATTCTTTATATATTAAATCAAATGATAAATAGAAGAATATAAATCCAAGGGTAATACCTATTCTTTTATCTATAATACCTGCTTCTCCTAAAAATCCGCACAATAACATTAATCCATTATAAATAAATATTTTAAATATGTTTGATTTATTGTCTTTTAAGAAATCTGTCATTTTGAATCTGGTATCTAAATTTTTATCTTTTAATTCTTGATATTTCATAAATACAATAGTAGATATTAACATGATTGGTGTTGAAAAAACCCAATCTATATATCTTCTAGGGGTGACACTTTTTAAATTATGAATAGCGAATATGACCCATATATAAAAACAAGATTCAATTATTTGGACTACACCTTCTAGGAGAAGTATTTCTTTAAGAACATAATCGTTATCTTTAATCTTTACAAATAATCCCCCTAAACTAACTATAGTTGTTATAATTTGGACTACCAAAGAAAAATATATGGTTTTAGAAACTAACGTATTTGTTTCTAGTAACATTATAAAATATTAGATATTTTTATTTATAATAATATCAATATAAAAAAATATTTAACTAAATATGTATTAAATTATATTAAAGATTTCTAAGTTTATCTCCTAATGAAACAGATGGATTCGCAACTACTGCTTTTTTAGCTCTATAATTTATTTCGTCTTCATTATCACCGTATTTCTCGAATGTATATATTTTGTCGGCATAATTAAATTTATATGCTAATTTAGTGCAAGATTTACAACAGTGTGTTGTTTTTATATCTCCTGTTTTACCATACCTCCATATATAAATATCATATTTATTTTTCTTATCGTATTTGTTACAATATTTAATTGCTTGTTCTTCGGCATGACAAGTTATTTTAGAAGAATTATTACCATTCGCGCGACATGAACCACTTTTAACAATATTCTTTTGTTTTCGGTCGTAAAACGCAATACAGGACACACACACCGCACACAGCGCGACAATAAAGATGACTGATATCTTGATTATTTCGCAAATTCAAAGGGATCTCTGACAAGATAAAGTTAGACATTATTTAATTGAAGTTCTTTATATATTTTGATTATTAATAAGTTTGAAGAAGATAAATGTTCAGATATAAGGTTTTTAGATTAGTATTTAATAATATTATTTCAAAATTTCAAATTTATTTGCCGTATATCTCTTTAGATCTTTTATATAAAGGTGTTCCTTTTTTGATTGCTACGAAACCTGTAATACCTAATTCTTTTCTTGCTTTGGCGACAGCACCGAACCATGCTCCTCCTTTATTAGATGATTTCTTTTTGGAAGATCTTTTCATAGATTTTTTGGAAGATCTTTTCATAGATTTTTTGGAAGATCTTTTCATAGATTTTTTGGAAGATCTTTTCATAGATTTTTTAGCACTTTTGGGTTTCTTAACACGAGCAGAAAATCTGTAAGCAGTAGATCTAGATTTTTTTGAACGAGATTTTGATTTGGAGGGCATGTTTTATAATATATAATAGAAAAAAATTTTACTAAAATGGAACAAAAGAATTAGATAAATCTACAGCCTCTCCCATATTTGGAGAAGGATATCTTTCTGAATTTAAAGAGATAATTCTTTTTTCAAACTTATTATCATTATGAATAATTAATATTTGTGGTTTTCTATATTTATTATATCCACAATCATCTTGTTTACCAAATGCTCTACTCATACCAACATCAATTCTCCATAATCTATCATTATACATTGAATTTAAATATTTATCTTCCATAAATTGTGGAGTATGTGAGATGACCATACCTTTAATGGGGATTAATTTTTTATTTTTTTTATTAATTAATTCTATTAAATTATTAAACATTTTCAAATTATTATCTGGATTATCATCTTCATCATAATCTTCCCCGTAAATTCTACACCAAAATGGTGACATATCATCGTCTTTTCTAAATATTTCATCAAATAATTCTGATTCAACTTTAGTTTCTGTCTTTAATAACCATTTTCTAACAATTTCATTAATTTCAGCAATAGTATATTTATCTATTAATTGTAAACTTAATCCTCCATGAACAAATATATATGAACCAATAATAATTATACTTTTTTTCTTTTCAGCATATAATTTAGAAATATTACTACCTCTTTCAAATGCTTTAGTTCTATGCCAATAACCTAAGGGATATCCATCATTAGTTAATTTAGAAGTTCTTTGATTTTGAGGAACAAATTCCAGAAATTCCTTTGGTGATACATATCTAAAATCCTTATCAACATTCATTAATTCATGATTACCTAACAATCCTAATACTCTCCCGCCAACTAATTTAGCTTCTTCATCCAATCTTAAAAATAATTTTATAATTTCCATATTACTACCTTCATCTTCTAACACAATCTCATCCTCCTTGACACAATTATTATCTGCCCATGTATCTGGTCTACATCTATCAATTTGATCACCTAATTGAATAACCCAAGAATCATTACCACACCAATGAATATTATTAATATCTTTTATGGAACTATTTTGAGGTATTAATTCACCTAATTTTAATACTTTTAAAGTGACTGTCAAATCACCGTGTAAATCACCTATACATACTAATCTATTAACGGGAGGGTATATTCCAATCATATCATAACGAGGATCTAATGATTTTATTTCTTTTTTAACTTGATTAACAGAATTTTGTTGGAGGGTATTCATTTCATGTGTTTTGGCGGCATTAGTTTTTTCTGTTATAGTAGTTGGTTGTGATAATCTTCTTTTATGAACATTAACTTTAGGGGGACCCGATTTGGATTGATTTGATTGTAAATTACCAGATACTGAATTTCTCCTTTTATAATCTTTATCATTATCTATTGAAAACGACTTAGTATCTGTTGACTGTCGTTCTTGTTGTTGTTGTTTTTTATTTAATCTATCTATAATAAAAGATTTTAATAGTATTAATAAATCTTGTCTATTATATTGTTTTGTTTTATCAATTAAATTATATTTTAAACAAAGATTAATTATTTCATTATTTGCTAATTTATCAAAATCAATACCATTAAATATCATATAATATTAAATTAACTTTATCTTAAAATATAAACTAATATATATATATATATATGGAATTATGGATGAAATACGCATTAGTTGCTGCTATATTTATTGCTATTAGAGATGTATTTTCAAGTAAAATAGCAAGAAAATACAATTATATTGATTATATAGTTCATGCAAATATTTTAGTATTTTTAGGAACTATGGTGTATGTTTTATTTTCAAAAAAGAAAATAAAAATAATAGATAATTACAGTGATTTATTTACAATAATTCTTAGATTATTTATAGTATATTTAATAGTTGAACCTTGTATATATAATTCATTTAAAAATACAAATAATCCTTCAAAAGCCTCTACTGTAATTAATTTAAACATAGTAGTTTTATTTTTGATAACAATAGTATTTTTAAATAAAAAAATAGATTTTAAACAATTTTTGGGCATAGTATTAATATTGGGTGGGTTTTTTTGTATTAGATGATAATATATTTCAATTATTTATTTCTAACCACTTATTTATATCCCTCTTATTAGGTTTAGTACTTTTATTCCAATCCATTAATATAACATTATTTTTTTTACATAATAAATCATATGGAGTTGGAATATAATTACTGAATTTTTCACCATGTGTGGCACTCATAATAGATGCCATAATGGATTGAAATGATTCATATTGCGTTTCACCTTCAGTGGGTTGGACACATAATTTAGTAATAGGTTCATTATAGTCAATACTGCTATCATTATTATAACTAAAATATATCATATCTCTGTTTTTCTTAGAACCTGTGACTAATGGATTATCAATGACATAATCTTTAATCATATCAATATTTTTATTAATTAATCTGAAATCATTTAAATAATCATTACAGGAAGAGTATTCATTAATACCTTTTTTAATATCTTTTTGTTCTTGTTTGAAATAATAAATAAATAGTTCTAAAATTTTAGGATCAGATTCAATTAAATCTAATGTTTTTTGAGCACATACTTGTGTGTTATATGCCAATGCATTAAATTTATCAATATCAACTGGAGATTTAATATTTTGAGGTCCGACTTCTTTAAAATCATCGGTATTATTAAGAGTAATAAAATATGCAAACATTTGACAAAACCCTTGAGTATTTACAGATTGATAAAGATTATATGGATCACATATTTTGTCATTCAATAAAGATTTATAATGTGTACAGGACGATGGTTTATAAAATATAACTTTATTCATTATATGAATATATTCATATATTTAAATAAATTTTTCAAATTTTTTTTGATAGAGATTTCTTTTTTGATTTCTTTTTTGATTTCTTTTTGGGTTTTGATTTAGTAGTTCTTTTTAAGGTACTAAATTTAGTAATTAAAGAATAATATAATACTAAACATTCTTCCGGTTTTATTCGTTTATTATAATCAGGATCACACATTCTTGAGAATAGATTAAATAATTCTGTTAAAAATGGACTATTTTTAATAAATTTTGATTGATTATAATCAATAAATAAGTATGGTATCATAATACCTAAACTAAATACATCAATCATAGAGTATAGTTGTTTATAATTACTTTTAGAATCATTTTTTAGAGAATGTTCAGCGACGCCTTTAAAATCATAACCTAATAATTTATATATTTTGACACCTTTATCGTAATGTTTTCTTTTTGTTATTTTTAATAATTCTTCAGGTGATTCATGTTTAGGAGAGTATGAGTAAATATATTCAACTGGATACCATAAATAATATCTGCGGTTATTTAATTCAGATAAAGACCTATTCTTAAAATGCGTATAATCATTTAATTCAGATGATAAACCAAAATCTATATATTTAAATACATTTTTATGTAATACAATATTATTTACTTTAATATCTAAATGACTTATATTATTTTTATATAATTCATTTAACCCTATAAATAATGGTTCCATTTTTAATAATAAAATATACATAGATTTATCGATATTTTTTTTATTATTTAAAACTTTCTGTACAAAATGATCTTCAAATGTATCACCGCCATACAACCCAACCATCATATTATTAGTTTCATTAAATTTGTCTTCATAATATTTTTCCATACATTTTAAAATATCTTTATCATAATTTTTAAGAATATTACCATAGAGTGGTGCTTTACAAAATTTATCATATATTAATGCCCAATCATTATAACCTTTGATTTTTTTAATTAATTCATTTATTTTTCTTTCTTGATCAAGATATTTATCTGATTTTGATCCATAAACTATTTTAGATATTTTAGTATTGTCAATACTATCTTTAGAGTTTACACATGGAATATTTGGTTGAAATATACAAGAACTTGACCCAGTTGCTAATATTTTCGCGCCTTTCCCTCTATTATCACTTATAGATGTTTCTATATCCTTATCAATTAATTTACCACCATACATATATTATATGTAATATTTTTATTTGTTTATACGGATAAAATAAAATATTATATTGAAATATTATGGATAATAACAATTCTATTTTCGTCCAAGCAAAAATCGAATATACACACCAATTAGTAGATACACTAAAACCATATTTATATGATGGTTTGAAATCTATTTATGATGATGCAAAAGATTTATATAAATCTAATTCTTCAACATCATTATTATTTATTTTTAGAACATTATTAGAAAAAATACCTGAATGGAATAATGAATTAATTATAAATGAAACAGATAGAATTATAGAATGTTCTAAATGTGATTGGTTAGATGAATTAGTAACTGCTGTTTATATTAGTCATACTAAAATTTTAATGTCTATTGGTAATAGTAATTCTAATAAAATAAATTTAACAATACCTAAATTAATTAATTTTATACACAAATGTTATATAAATATAGCAAGAGAAATATGGAAAAATCCATTATTATTTTCAGAAGATATATCCGGATATGAATATCAAAAAAATATGAATGTTATTGAAAGTATTATTTGTAATTGTATAGAAAATACAATTAGAATATCATTACCTGTCAAAGAAATTCTTAAAGAACATTTGGATATTAATGAAAATAAATCAAATGGCACATCAAATGAAAGTAAATTATTAAATGAATTAAAAGAATTATTATTAAATAGTAAAAAACAAGATTTAATTGAAAATAATACAGATGTTAAAGATGTTAAAGATGTTAAAGATGTTAAAGATGATGAAGGTAATGAAGGTAATGAAGATGATGAAGGTAATGAAGATGATGAAGGTAATGAAGGTAATGAAGATGATGAAGGTGATGAAGATATAGATGTTAAAGATATAGATGTTAAAGATGATAAAGGTGATGAAGATATAGATGTTAAAGATATAGATGTTAAAGATGATAAAGGTGATGAAGAAGTATTAAAACCTAAAAATGTTTTTATAAATGATAGTGATTATGAATCACCTGATGAAGATACTATTAATCAAAATATAGAGAATATAGAAATAAATGATATACCAGATATCTCTAACACTGAAAATGTCCCAGAAACCGTATATGATAACCCAAATATTATAGAAAATGCACAAAAAGAAAATGATGAATTATACCAGAAATTAATAAAAATAAACGAAAATAATATGTATTTACCTGATTCAGATAACCCCATCAGAGTAGAAAAGGTAGAAAATTTAATTAATGAAGACATATCAAAAGATAAAAATGAAGACATATTAAAAGATAAAAATGAAGACATATTAAAAGAACCAGATATACTATCAGATCCAATATCAATTGAAGATGAACTCAAAAAACAAGAAAGTGTAAGAGGATATGATAAAATACAAGATATTACTAAAGAAGAAACTAAATCAAAAGAAACTTCCAAACAAATTTTAGTTGATCCATTAAATGACGAAAATAATATTAATATAGAAGATAAACATAATAAAAAAGACTTATCTTATATAGAAGATATTATTGATCCAAAAAATGAAATAAAAGAACAAACTGAAATAGTTTCAGTTGATAAAAAAGATGATGATACAGAAACTATAGATTTATTTTATAATGATTTAAAAGAATTATCTAATAAAAAAGGATTGACAATGGAACCTGTTGATGAGGATAAATACACATTATTTGATGATTTATAATTGAATAATCACATTATTTGATGATTTATAATTGAATAATCACATTATTTGATGATTTATAATTGAATATAATTTATTTTTATAATTTTTTTATATTAATATGTTATAAAAAATGAATAATAGTATTGTTATGGATATTATATTAAGTTTATCATTAATATTTATTTATTATATTTACACTAAGTTTGATAAAGAAATTGAAGTTGTAAATACTAGACAAATGATTGCTTTATTTATAATAAATATGGTTATATTAAATATAATTAAATTATTATTTTCATGTAATATTTCACCAGTAGATAATAAATGTTCAATTCCATTTCATGATAAACCTCCATTTTAAATATTAAAATTTATAATAAAATTTCTTAGGAAAATTCTTCTTTTTAGTTCTAAATTCTTTAAATATTTCATTTTGAATAATATTTATTGGTAAACAATTATTAGCGTATTTGGCAATAGATACATACATATCAAAATTATCTTCTAAATAATATAGTTCTAAATTATTTTCACCTAATGTAAGTGAATAAATAAAGTCTATAATATATTGTTTGTCTTTATAATCTATATCTTTATCATAATTTAGTTCATCCAATATAGTAATACCTAATCTACATAAATCAAAATTATAATTTGGTTTTATATCATATTCATCATTATTTTTTTTATATAAAAAAGTATCAATAGGATATTTATATTGCCCATCTGCTTCACCATATTTACTAAAACAATCACTAAAAAATAATTTATTTTTGAATGTAAATATTGCTCTTCCGAAATCTATAATTTTAAATATATATCCAAATGTAGGAACTTTAAAATATATATTATTAAATTTATAATAAAGATATGTTTTATCTGTGCGCTTATACATAATATTATCAATATGCAAATCATTATGAGTAAATATAAAATGTTTTTGTAAATATGCCAAACCATATGAAACTTGGAACAAACAAGATAAAATTAATTTATCATTAAAATTATCTGTTAATAATTCTGATAATAATCCATCTAATTTTTCTATAAAAAATAATTGGCACGGAATATTTTTAACCACTGAAATATAATCATTTTCATCTTCTGAATCAGAATCCATATAAATATCCATTTTAAATTGTTCTCCTAGATTTTTATGAAACCATGCCTCTTCTTTAAATTCATGGTAATCTTCTGAAATATCAAAATTATATTTTTTCATTATACCATTTATAGAACCATAGTATATAGGAAAATTAGGTAAAATATCATTTTCACTTAATTCTGAACATATAAATGAAAAGAATGTATCTATATATGCTGTATTATTCATACTATTTATTTTTTCTGATGTATTAGCATTATAGTTTGATGGTAATAGGGGATTTCTATGAACTAAATTATTATAGTTGTTTTTAATGAAATATAATGGTTCTAATATTGGAATTATTTTACAAAATACTTCTAAATCTAATAGTTTATGTTTTTTAGAATCATATACAATACCATTTAACAAACAATTAGAATGATAATATTTAAACTTAGTAAAATCTAATAATTTATGAATATAATATCTTCTTTTTAAATCAATATATCTATGTGAGTTTTTAGTATTATAGATGTGAAAATATAACGAATATAAAGGACTATATAATTGTAAATTACTCATATTAAATAGTTCATAACATGATTTATATAAATTATTTATTAATTTTTTATTCCAAATATATTTATTTACATATAAATCTGACATAGTTATAAAAATTATTTAGAATTATTTTGTTATTTAAACTAATTATCATTATCATCCTCATCTCTATTCATACCTAATTTAGAAGCAAACTGTTTTCCAGTAGTATTCATGAATTGTATAGCATCTTTAGTACATTTTTCATTTAAATATACATTTTTAGTAGGATTTATTTGTTTATATAAAATTAAAATATCTAAGATATGTTCAAATTGTTCTTGGGGTAGATTTTCAAACATAATTATATATATATATTAAAAATATATGTTTTTAAATATTAAATAATTTATATTAAATATTATAATGACTGAAATACAATTAAAGAAGTTTGATATGTCAGATATTAAAGATGATAAAGTTGTAGTATTAATTGGTAAAAGAGACACAGGAAAATCATTTTTATGTAAAGATATATTATATCACCACCAAAATATACCTGTGGGTCAAGTTATTTCAGGAACAGAAGGTGCTAATCAATTCTATAGTAAAATAGTCCCTAAATTATTTATTCATGGAGAGTTTGATACTCAAATAGTTCAAAATATGATTAAAAGACAAAAAATTATGATTGATAAAATCAATGCGGGTGACACTACTATAGATCCGCGTTCATTTCTAATATTGGATGATTGTTTATATGATAATACATGGGCGAAAGACAAGTATATGAGATCAGTATTTATGAATGGACGTCATTTCAAGATGTTATTTTTATTAACTATGCAGTATGCTTTAGGTATTCCTCCAAATCTAAGAACAAATATTGATTATGTATTTATTCTAAGAGAAAATTATGTAAGTAATAGAAAAAGATTGTATGAACATTATGCTGGCATGTTCCCATCATTTGAAATGTTTTGTCAAATAATGGATCAATGTACTGAAAATTATGAATGTTTAGTAATAAATAATAATGCCAAATCAAATAAATTAACTGATCAAGTATTTTGGTATAAAGCAGTCCCACATGATGATTTCAAAATAGGAGCACCATCTTTCTGGGAATATTCAGAAAAAAATATATTAAAAGAAGGTGAAAATAATCAAATAAGTTCTGGATATAAAAATAAAATATTAGTCAAAAAAAATGATTTATATTAAATTTCTTGATATCCCGGTGTTAAATTACCATCACAATGTTTAATAGCCGGGAACCCTTTCACTTCTGGAGGACAAGCTCCTTTATCTTTAGCACAATCTATATAAGTATGTTCAATACCTTTGTCCTCTAAATATTTCTTTTGCTTTTTGGTCCATCCACACCAATCAGCACCATATACAATTGGTTTACAACTATTATTATTATTATTATTATTATTATTATTATTATTATTATTATTATTAGTGGATCCACTATTAACTGTTTTTCTACCAGCAGCATTGTTATTATCCATATTACCTTTAGTAAATTGTGAAGGACCATCTCCGGGGATGTAATTAACAACATCTTTGAGATTAGTCAAACCAAAACTCTTAAGTGTTGAATAATCTCCTTGTAATGTTTTGGGTATTTCCCTTCCATATGGTCCAGTCGCACTGACATATAACTTTTCACCTTCTATATTTCCTTTTAATACAACCTTCTCAGAACCACCACCCATTGAATTGACTCCAGATAAATTACAATCTTTGCCTGCGCTATCATTCGGATTACTTGCCGGTTGTCCAGTTCCTCGACCGCAAGTACTAACTCTAGAATTACTGGGACTGTTTCCAGAATTATTACTATTACCTGCTCCACACCCTTGTCCTTCAATTAATTTACTAAACATTTTAGTATTACAATCAACAATAACAAATCCAACTAATACTAATAAAAAAAGTAATATAAAATTTCGATTTTTACCAATATTTTCGATACTCTTAAAAATATTTACCATTTTATAATATATTATATATTTTTTTTTTATCTTAATTATTAAATTTAATAAATCATATCCTCTAATTTCCAATATTCATATTTCCCATTAATAAATCTTTTTAAAATAAATGGTATTTTTTTCTCATTTAATTCTTCGAGTGCAATATCATAAATATTATCATATTTACTATAATCTTTAATTAATGGTAAACATCCTGATTCTAATTGCTCACACCTTTTTGACAATATTTTAGTTTTCTCATATTTACTTAATACTTTTGAAGATTTATTATGTTTTTTTAAATTAATATAATTTTTTTTAAAAACATTTATATCTTCCATATTTTCTACAATATGTTCTTCAACACCCATATCAATATCATCATCCGATTCTCCCGGTTCTAATTCAATATCTCCAGATTCAATAAAATCTTGAGGATCTATAATATCATCTTCGTCCATTTATTATAATATAAAAAATATATTTAAATAAATTCAAATTTATTTATTTATTAATTTATTTATTAATTTATTTATTTGTTCGTCCATTTCTGTCCACAGTAATTACAACTATAAATATATTTCATATTTTCTTTATCATATTTTATATAAATTATATCTGATATTTTCCCTTCTATAATAGAACTACATTCCGTATTAGGACATTTAATATTCTTATTATGAATATGAGGCAAAGTCAAATCATAATTAATAAATTTATTATTATTTATACTCTCGCTCAAATCTATGTTAAAATCATTATCATAAATTAGATTTTCCTTATAATCTACTTTATTCGCACATGCTTTACAATATAAATATAATTTAGATGTATCTTTATCCAAATAAATATACATAGAATTATTACAATTATCACAGAATTGATTTTCCATTATATTATTATTATTATAAATTATTTATTAAATATATATTTCAAATTTAAAATTATTATTCTAAACTAATATTAATTTTATTACAAAATTCTTTAAAATTATTTAATAAATTATTATAATTAATTGAATAATTAACTGCATAAATTGAAATTAGTATCTTTTTAGAGTCAATATCCTTATATTTTAAAATATTATTATAAATATCATTATAATTTTCATTAAAATTTTTATAAATAGCATCTTTAAAAACTATAAATTTCGGTGGGATATCTAAATAATTTTTTATTAATAATGAATTAATATTCTCAAAAAATATTATATCATTATAATTATTAATAATATCAATTTGATGTTTATTTTTCTTATAAAATCCTGGTTCATTTAATAATGGATCACAATCTAATAGTGATTGTATTGATAATAATACAGTAGATACATCCATTATAGTTGTCCATCCTGGTCCCGACCAGGTTCCTAATATTGATAAACATACTTTTCCATATCCAGATTTATGTGATTTTACATATAAATTTGGATGTATTCTTACATTACCTCTGGACACATATGAAACATCTGGTGGAGAATATGGATAATTTTTAGGAAAAGTTATATTAAAAAATAAATATCCTCCTTCATATAAGGTGTTTTTAGGACCTATAATCATAGCATGTGCTTCTAACATATTTTCTTCATTAAATTCTATATATATACCATGATCATTTAATTTATAATGTTCGATAGATTTTATATCTTTATTAAGAATTCTTTTAATAGCTTTATTCATAATAATATAATTAATATTACAATATTTATACTTAAATATTTTATAAATTTGATAATTAAATTTATATATCTCAAAAAAAAAATCTATATTTAAAAATAAATTTGATAAAATTAATATATTTATAGAATTTATTAAATGGACGAATTATCTAATTTCTTATCAAATAAAAGAAAAGGTAATAATCAAGAACCTACACATATTGTATATGATAGTAATTCAAGTCTAAGAGGTTCATATAATATTGAATCATCCGAAATACCTAAACTATTTGATATAGTTGAAAATATAAGAGGTAAAGGATTAAATGTATCATTGTTAGAAAGATTAGGTGATATATGCCCATTAATTATTGATTTAGATTTCAAATATAAAGATAATATTAATTGTAGACAATATACAACTGAATTTCTCAAACAATTATCTATATATTTATATAAAAAAATTAATGAATTATATAATTTAACTTCTGATACTCAATCCCATATATGGATTATGGAAAAACCTAATATTTCTGAATGTGATAAACCACAATATTCTAAAAAAGACGGTATTCACTTAATATTCCCTGATATTGTTGCTGAAAAATCTGGTTATATTAAATTGATGGAAACTATAGTATCTGACAAAGATATTGTAGATACATTATTCAAAGATTATAATATTTCTGTACCATCTAATGATATTATAGATATTTTTGATACTCATATATATAAACCGGGAAATTGGTTCATATATGGTTCTGGTAAACCAGGTGATACCACATATGAATTAACTCACATATATAAAATTAATGAAAATAATGTTGAAGAACAATCTATAGATATTTATTTAGAAAATCCTAGAGAAATCATGGATAAATGTAGTGTCCGTATTAATAATAATATTAATGTAATTTATAAAGGTCCTGAAATACTTAAAAAGATAACCCCTATAAGAAGTGTAAATTCACAAATCGATTTAACTGAAATTGAAAATATGACCAATGTCGTTAGAATTAAAAAAGAAGACTTAGATTTTGCTAAAAAACTATCTAATATTCTTTCACAAGAACGCTCATCTGATAATAAAACATGGATAGATGTTGGATATTGTTTACATAGTATCTCACCTAATCATTTACTAAACTCATGGATCAATTTTAGTAAGAAATGGATAGGGTATTGTAATCAAGAGGAATGTGAAAGACAATGGGATTATATGAATAATACTAATACTCCTCAATACACTATGGGGACTCTAATATTCTGGGCAAAACAAGATAATCCTGATGAATTTAGTAAAATTCAAAAAGATTCACTAAGTAAATTAGTTGATAAATCATTAATTGGTGAAAAAACTTGCGGCGCTCATACAGATGTAGCAAATATTGTATATAATTATTATAAAAATTTATTTGTATGTAGTGGATTAAAAGAAAATGCATGGTTCTACTTTAATGAAATTAATGGTCGTTGGAAAGAAACAGAACAAGGACATATTTTACGAATGAGATTGTCTTCTGATATTATAGATATATATCAACATTACAGTGAAATTTATAAAGATAAAAGAGGTCCTGATCCTGAAACAGAAACATATGAAATTTATGATAGAAAACATACAAATTGTATGAAAGTTATGATTAAATTAAAGGATTCTAATTATAAAGATAAAATTATGAAAGAATGTAAAGAAAAATTCTATGATGGTGAATTTATGGATAAATTAAATAGTAATAAAAATTTAGTTGGTTTTGATAATGGAGTCATTGATTTGAAATATGAAACAATTAATTATAACGGTAATCTTAAAGAAACTATATTTAGACAAGGTCGTCCAGACGATTATATTAGTTTATCTGTAGGTTATTCATTTCCTGTTGATATTGCCGATTTACCTATAAACATTGATAAAATTAAAGATAATATTGTTCATATTAATGATTATGAATCATTAAATGCAGATCTGGATGACTTTATAGAAAAAGTATTACCAAATGAAGATGTCCGAGATTATACTTTAAGATTCTTATCCAGCTGCCTAAGTGGTGAAGTCAGAGAAGAAAAATTCTACTTCTGGACTGGTTCTGGTGCCAATGGTAAATCAAAAATTACAGATCTAATTACGTCTACATTGGGTGGATATTCTAAAACTATGGATGTATCTTTCTTAACAACTAAAAGAGGTAGTTCTTCTAGTGCTTCTCCTGAATTAGAAGCAATTCGTTATGCTAGATTTGTATCTATGTCAGAACCTGAAAGAGATGACCAAATATATGTTGGTAAACTCAAACAAATTACTGGTGGTGATACTATGACCAGTCGAGGATTATTTAAAGATACAACTGAATTTAAACCACAATTTAAATTAATGCTTATGTGTAATGAATTACCAAAACTCGCTGGTAATGATGGTGGTGTTCATAGACGTATTGAAGTTGTAGATTTTATCTCTAAATTTACAGATAATCCAAGACCATCTGTAAATAACCCTCACCAATACCACGCTGATTTAGAACTTGGTACCAAATTAAAAAAATGGAACATCCTATTTATGATCAAATTATTAGATTATTATAAAATATATGATAAAGAAGGAACCAGAGCACCTTCTTCAGTCACAGAAGCAACTAAAATATATATTACTGAAAATGATGTCATGCAAAAATGGATATCTAATGCTTTAGAAGAATCAGATAATCCTACTCCATTTGATGATTTACTAGATAACCTTAAATCTTGGTGTGAAGATGAAGGATATGACTTTAGAAAAATCCAAAAACAAGAAGTTAAAAAAGTACTAATTAAAGAACATGAAAAAACGACATATGGATCTCCTATCTTCGGTAAAGTATTAGCAGATAATGCCCCTAATGGTACCAGCAGAAATCCTAAATTTAATTTTAAGAATATTGAAGATTAGTAAAATGTTCTTTAGTTATATTATACCCCAAATCTAACATTTTTTTTTTTTGTTCTTTAGATATATTAAAATCAGTTACATCAACGCCTAATTTACTCACATTTATTAAAATTGTTCTATTATTATCATATTTAAATAATATATTTGGATCATACATTTCCCACCCTTTTATTATAAAATCAAATACATTATTTATCTCATAATCCTCCTTGGTTTTTACTAAATTTATACATAAATATTTATCAGATTCATTTTCTTCTATAGGACAATTACCACATAATCCTCCATCTAAATATAAACATTCTTTATATTTAGTCGGTTTAAATAATAAAGGAATACATGTAGTCATCTGTATTAATTTTAATATATTCATTTTAGGATTATTAATATGATCTATATATTCTACTTTCTGCTTCGATACATTTATAACCTTCACCACTATATGAATACCACTTATCTTATATAATTTTAATAATGACATTTTATCAATATTATATTTCTCTTTCAATACTTTTTTTACATAAATATGGTTTTTATTATAATTTATAAATCCATAATTATCTATCAAACTCTTTAATGATAAATCATTAATATCCACCATTTCATTAAAATCAAAATTAAATATTTCATCTTTGATATATTCATAATCATATTTTAATAATATTACTGTTACCATAAATAAATAACTTGAAGAAACACAGTATATTTTTTTAATATTTTTTAACTCTTTATCTATTATTCTTCCTTCAATCAAATAATTCAGAAATCCTAAAAAAATTACAGCTTTTGATGATGCTCCTGAAAATATTAAAGTATCAATTTCCATATTATTTTATTAATTATATATTATGAGTTCTTTAAACATAAATTCACTATTTGAAGAACAAGATAAAAAAGTACTTAATAGATTGAAAATGTTTGATGATATTTTACTACAAATACATAATAAAATTAAATTAAATTCACAAAATAAAACATTTTTCTGCACCCATGAAATACCTGAATTCTTAATAGGTAAACCATTATATAAAATAGAAGATTTAAGAAAATATTTAATAGATTCTTTAAAAAGAGATAAATTCGATGTATTATACATACATCCTAATTTATTATTCATCTCATGGGAAAGATTGAAAAATAATAAAAGAAATGTCAATAAACCACAAACTACTAATGCCAATAACAATTTATTTAAAAAAATAGATGACTATAATCCTACTGGAAATTTATTATATAATGATAATATATTATCTAATATCGATAAAAAATTTAATTAAAAAATTATTTTACCATTTGAAGATTTAGCAGTCGCTTACGGTCCGGGACAACAGTAACGCATCCATCCCATAACAGGTGATGCATTCCGTGCGAATCTTCGTCAGCGGCATCCCTTGTTTGCCTGGCAACATGTGGAATTATCATCGCATGCCAAGCATGTCGATAAGAAAAAAATGTCATGGCATCCCCTAGATGGGGTACCAGGCAAATGACCACATACGTCAGACTTGGAGCAAGTATCTAGTTCACCCAGACCCACTCCCAGGGCAAATTCAGACCCCATAATCAGTGCTTGGGTCCAAAACCCTTCAACCACATTGCTCATACCCTTCTCCTTATTAGACGACTCACCCGGACTAGTTCTTTTATTTATCGCATTAATTAATTGTTGTTTATGTTTGGGTTTTATAAGTTCCTTAATTTCCTTTTTTTTCTTATCACCAGAAACCTGATCCGCATTCGTAATAATATAATTTATACAATCCTCATGCGTACTACAAGGCAGGTCAGGATGGAGTCCTTCAACAACCTTACAATCGCATACACCTTTTAACATATAGAACAAAAGAATACCCAAAAATAAAAATACTATACAACATACTATTTGATTCGCCCACATCTTTATAATGGCATAGTTTTTTATTATTAATTAATAAGAATTCTTTCCCATCTTGAAAATATAATCTACTAATAATAATACAAAAATACATGTCATTAAATATATAATAATATCATTAATATCTTTAGAATTACTTGAATTATTATCATTTGAAAATCCTTCTAAAACATTAAATTTCTGATTATTGATATTATTAAATCTTTCTTCTATATATTTTTTATATTCTTCAACTTCCTTTTCTAAATGTTTTGTATAATCTTTTAATTCTTTAAATTGTTGATCTAGAATATCTTTACCAGTCGGAATATTACCTGTAGGAATATTTTGATCACTCACATTTTTAACAGGAGATACTTCAGGTATTTTTAATTCTGTTGAGCTATTACTTACAATATCATTATTACTTACAATATCATTAGAAGAACTATTCGAACCTTGATCAAAACATTGAGAAAGTAAAGCAACCATTTAATATATATATATATATTTTTTTTATTTATAAAATATATATATATATGTATTTATTTGATTATTTAACAAATAATTATTTATTCTTAAGTGGGACGTTTTTACTTAATATGTTTGGTGGCAGAATGTTATTTCAAGATATACAACCACATATTAATAATCAATTTTATTTAAAACATTTATTCATATTTTGTTTATTTTTCATCGCTACAAAAGATATTAATTTATCATTAATTTTAATAATTATGTATATATTTTTTATGTCATTTTTAAATGATTTTAAATCAAATGTAAAAAATTCAAATGAAGATAATAATATAAAAGAAAAATTAGATGCAGCAACTCAAATGTTAGAAGATATTAAACTAAATATGTAATTTATTCTATAAATTTAAAGTTATACCTTTAGTGGAATTCCTATCACTATCACCACTCATTATAGATAAATTATCTAAATCGGGCATTGAATTAGGTTGTAAATTTAAATTCCTTATTACTTCATCTATATCTCCTACAGGTCCATCCATATCTGGTCTTTGATTTGATTGTGACGGTTGTTCTTGGTTCATCATATTAGGCATAGATGATTGTTGTTGTTGTTGTTGACCCATGCCTGGTTGTGCCATAGAACCAACAGCTGCCTTGGCAAATTGTTTCATTAAATCGGGATTTGTCTTCATTATATCATTCATATTAGGTATAGATGATTTAAACATTGTATTTGACAAATGAAACATAAATGCCGATCCCCCTAACATCATAACTAATTTAAGTTCTGGTGCAACTTCACCACCTCCCCCATATTTTTCATATAATTGTTCAAATACTTCATCAAAATCCTCTACACTTTCATTTACTGACTCGGACCATCCATCTAATTTAACATCAAATGGATCAAACTTACTATTTAAAAACTCTGCCCCAGACACTGCTGCCATCAATATTTTTCTTTGAAATTTTACTGAATTCGATGTATCTCTTTGTTTTTTTAATTTAATATATTCATTTCTCATTTCATCTAAATTAGAATTCATATTATAATTTGTCGATGTTCTAGTCCCTTGATTCTGTAATTTACTAAATTTATATAATAAATCTATCTTCTCATTTTTTATTTCTGTTTGGGATAATACATGAACAGGTTTATATTCATCTGGAACTATATTATTCATTATAGGATCATTCATTGGACTGGGTACCCTTTTTTCATCTACTTGTTCATCTTTAAAAAATGAATGATTATCTGATATATCTGTTTTTACAGATTTTACATCTTCAGACATATTTGATTTAGGAGAACTATTCCCACCAATCAATAAATCAATACCTATAGAATCAGTATTACTACTTATATTAGTATTTATGTTTTTAAAATCATCATCTAAATTAATATCAAGTTTCTCCATATATATTGTAATTAAAAATATTATTATATTTAATACGCATACTTTTAAATATTTAATATTTTTATATTTCAAACATTAAATATATCCCCTACATTTTGTGGTAAATCCTCAATATTTACTTTATAATGTTCCTCTATTTCAGATAATTTACCTTGATCACGAGGTCCTACTAAATTTATTGCAACACCCTTTCTACCATATCTCCCTGATCTACCTATTCTATGAATATATGTTTCCTTTGATCTAGGCAAATCAAAATTAATTACTAAATTTAACTGTTGAACATCAATACCTCTCGCTAGTAAATCTGTTGACAATAATAATCGAGTTTTACCATTTTTAAAATCTAATATTTTACTCTCACGTTCTTCTTTAGTAATTTCTCCATGAATATAATCTACTGGATAATTATTTTTAATTAATTCTGTATAAATATTCATTAATTTATCTTTATAATTTACATAAATAATACATTGTGCTATATTTAATAAATTATATAAATCTAATAATGTATCATATTTCCATTCTTCATTTATAAGTACTTTAAATTGTTTAATACCTTCTAAACTTACATTTTTATTCTCAACTATAATAGATTCAGGATTATTTAGAAATTTATTACTCAAGTCAAGTGTCTCTTCTGTCTTTGTAGCACTAAATAAACATATTTGACAATCTTTAGAAATATACTTAATTATATTATAAATTGTATCTCTAAATCCATCTGATAACATTTCATCTGCTTCATCAATTACCAATAATTTTATATTTTGTGTATATAAATATCTCCTATTTATCATGTCTGCTACTCTACCAGGAGTCCCTATTATTATTTCAGGTTCTTTCTCTAAATTTCTCTTACATTCATCTAAACTAGTTTTCCCCACAACCTTCATAATATTTACATCCATATATTGACTAAGCGCTTCCATTACGTCATAATTTTGATTAACTAACTCATATGTTGGATTCAAAATCAATATTTGTGTTTTTTTTAAATTTTCATCTAATAAATTTAGGGAACCAATCGTAAACGCCCCCGTTTTACCCGTACCAGACTGAGCTTGAGCATATAAATCTTTCTTAGAATTTAATATCGGCAACGCTTTACATTGAATATCAGATGGATTCTCAAACCCATATGAGTATATACCTCTTAATAATTTTTCTTTTAAATCAAAATCGTCAAATGTTGTCATCTCCTTATATATATTTATTATTAAATTATCTTTAATATATATATATTATTATTGGATATTTAACATTTTTTTTATACCTTCTATATCAGAACCATTAAAAGTATTTATACAGTTTTTATCTTTCATTAAACAAAATGAAGGCATTGACTTTATTTTAAATATTTTTAAAATCTCTACATTTTCCTCTTCATCTACATCTAATTTATATATTTTTACTAAATCTTTATTTAATTTTCCATATAATTTCTCTAATTCAGGATATATTCTTTTACACGGTCCGCACCAACTAGCTGTAAAAAAAAGTAATACATATTGTTCACAATTTAAACATTTATTTAATATTTCTAGTCCTGATATATACTCCATATTTATATTATTACATTTTTTATTTTATTAATTAACTTATATAATTAATTCTGCCCTAATTGGATGTCTATTTGACAGATATCTCAATTTATATACTAAATTTCTCTGTAAACCTACCAATGTCAAACCTAATATTAAATCTATTATTTTTATATATGTTTCATTTAATTTAAAATATCTTATATATTTTCTCACTATGTAAAAATGAAATAAATATATTAATACCCCTACTAATATTATATGAACTAATATTACAATAAATACTTCTAAATCTGTTGATTCTTCTATTTTATGATCAAGGTAAAATACATGATCAACCATAGGAGCAAATACTAACAAAAATGATATAACTATTATCAATAAAAAAAATACTGGCAACATATTAAAAACCATATATATAATATTAAATATTTTTTTTTAATCTGACTCATAATCACTATATGAACTATCAGAACAATTTTCTAATGATTCCACACGCTTATCTTCTTCTAACATCTCATTATGATATTCTAATCTTTCTATATCCCACGGAGATATTTCTATTTTGAACTTTTCTTCCTTTTTTATATCAATAATTGGTTGAGGATATTTATTAAAATCATCTACATTTACTAAATTATCCCAATAATTCTTACCATATGTTTCGTGCATATTTTTACTACACAAATATGAACATATATATTTGTTTTCACCTTCAATATTCAAATTTATAAAATATTTCGGTGTACATTTTGAACACTTATCACATTCATATAGAACCTTTTCATTTTCTATTACTTTCCCAACTAACTTATCAGAGAAAGATGCCTGGTTCATTTTATTATTATTCAACTTTATAATATTATTCAACTTTATACTATTATACTTTTCAAATTTCAAATTTCAAATTTATTAAATCTATTAATTTCATTCTTATAATTATCATTGTATTTATCTGTTTGAGTATATATTAATTTAAGAATTGTTCTATATCCTTTCTTAACAGGAGAAACACAATGTGTATTTTCTTGTGCTTTAACTATTATTAATGAATTAGGTTTTGTATATAATTTATTATTCCATCCCAAATATGAATACCAATTAGTATAACTATCTGATTCATTCTCTATTGTATATACCATTTCATATTGTGGTTCTTCATATAATTGAGTATCTTTATGACATTTCATACCAGAAGATCCCTCCGGATATACTCTAAATTCTATTGGAAAATTTGATTTTTTTATATCATTATTTATTAATTTTTTTATCTTATTTATATTTATTTCCGAATAAAATATATCACTTATATTTTTATCCAATATTGGTGTAACTAATCTAAAATTCTCAGATTTTAAATTTTTTACACTTCTTGTATAATTTTTTATATAATTATATTCCTCATCCCTCAAAAAATTCTCAATATAATATACTTCATCCTTTTTAAATAAAAATAAATATAATATAAATATTACTAATAATACAATCAATATTATATTTAAGAACATATATACTATAATATAAATATTTGTAAATTTGATTATTATACACAAACTAATTTATGACGACAATAATGATTTCAAAGCAAGATATTATTGAATACATTAATAATAATTACCCGGACATTCATTTAGAACTCAATTCATTCAAAAATAATATCATAGATGAATTATTAAATATATTTAACATTATTTCTATCAATCAAAATGATTTCCAATTAAAATCACAAAGATATTTTATAGATACTGTT
>Ga0209533_1001350_pt1 | contig 22910 bp, 18 predicted proteins | sample COG_04_FD_184748 | JGI IMG/M metagenome (GOLD analysis project Ga0209533, IMG submission 184748) | Pelagic Microbial community sample from North Sea - COGITO 998_met_04 (SPAdes) (version 2) | ecosystem: Environmental > Aquatic > Marine > Neritic zone/Coastal water | place: Helgoland, sampling...
AATTATGATATGGAGGCTACTATTGATAACGGTCTGTGTGAAGAAAATACAAGTTGTATTCCTGTAGGTTTACCTTTCTTTGAAGATTTTGAAGAAGATGAATTTTTAACAGATTGTTGGAAAAATATGGATAGAGACGAAGATGGAAATATTTGGTCTCATGAGGATAATGAAGATGCTGCATATAATAGTAGCAGAGCAATAGCCTCAACTTCTTTTATTGATAATGTCAGTTCGTTAACTCCTGATAACTTGTTAAGACTACCTAAATTGTTGATTGAAGAAAATACGACGCTATCGTATTTTGTAAAAGCAGAAGATCCTTTATATTTAGATAATTATTCAGTTCTTGTTTACAATTCGCAAGAGGAGTCCTTAATTGATGAGGGTGAGTTTGTCGTATTTGAAGAAACTGTTCCGGGAGCTATATATACCGAAAGAAAGATCGATTTAAGCGCCTTTGCAGGCCAAGAAGTTTACATTGCTTTTAGACATCACAATTCTGAGGGTAATTACTGGTTTTACATCGATGACATATACGTATATGCAACGCCATTAAATGTATTTGAAAACGATATTCAATCCTCACTTTCGTTGTACCCTAATCCAACAAATTCTAACTGCTATGTCAACTTCTCATCTGATAGTAAACAAGATGTTTTGATAGAATTTTTAAACGTGCAAGGTCAAAAAGTTTCTAGTAGATCTGTTTCTGCACATGGAAACCAATCAGAATTCTTTGATTTGTCACATTTGTCACCTGGTGTCTATTTAGTTAAAGTAAGCTCTGAAGTGATACAAGGTTATAAAAGATTAGTTATACGTTAAGAACTAGAAAAAATATGTATATTTGCACCGTGTAAGGTGAAAAGATAAGAGGGGACGTGGAGTCCCCTCTTTTTATACTTAGGATATTGAAAGAAAAAGTAGAAGAATTAATTGCAGATGGAATTGCGGGAACAGACATTTTTGTTGTAAAATTAAAGGTGTCGGCAAACAATGATATCAATGTCCTTTTAGATAGTGACTCTGGATTAACACTAGCGGATTGCAGGACTGTAAGTCGAGCTATTGAATTTAATTTAGATCGGGAAGAAGAGGATTTCTCTTTAACCGTAGCTTCATCTGGTATTGGAGAGCCCCTAGTAAAGCGTCAATACGCTAAAAATGTTGGCCGTAAAGTGAGTGTTGCTTTAATTAATGAAGAGGTGATTGAGGCTAAAATGATTTCAGCTACAGACGATTCGATTGTTCTAGAGTGGAAGTCCAGAGAGCCTAAGCCTACAGGTAAAGGAAAAATTACGGTTGTGAATAAACGTACAATCGATTACAAAGAAATAAGTAAAACAGTAGTGTTAATTACATTTTAAGTAAAGTAGAATGGAGAATTTAGCTCTTATAGATTCGTTTGCAGAATTTAAGGACGATAAAAATATCGACCGTGCAACTTTAATGGGAATCATCGAAGATGTTTTCAGAAACATGATCATTAAAAAGTACGGATCTGATGAAAACTTTGATATCATTGTAAATCCAGACAAGGGAGATTTAGAGATATGGAGAAATCGAATTGTAGTTAAGGATGGCGAAGTTGAAGACGATAATGCAGAAATTGAGTATTCTAGTGCAATAAAAATTGAGCCAGACTTTGAGGTTTCTGAAGAAGTTTCTGAAGAAGTACATTTAATTGACTTTGGTCGTCGTGCGATCTTATCGATGCGTCAAAACTTAATTGGTCGTATACAAGAACACGACAATACAGACCTTTACAACAAGTACAAAGAACTGGTAGGGGAAATTATTTCAGGAGAAGTACATCACATACGCAATCGCGAGGTTATTGTTATTGATGATATGGATAACGAAGTAATTCTACCAAAAGATCAACAAATTCGTTCTGATTTTTTCAGAAAAGGAGATACGGTTCGTGGCGTAGTAAAGGAAGTTCAATTGAAAGGTACAAAGCCAAGAATTGTTATATCTAGAACGTCTCCTAAGTTTTTAGAACGTTTATTTGAACAAGAAATTCCCGAGGTTGCAGACGGTTTAATTATCGTCAAAAAGATAGAAAGAATTCCAGGTGAAAAAGCAAAAGTAGCTGTAGAATCCTACGATGAGCGAATTGATCCTGTTGGAGCATGTGTTGGTATGAAAGGTTCTCGTATTCATGGAATTGTAAGAGAGCTTGGGAATGAAAATATTGACGTTATAAATTACACAAGTAATACTTCATTGTTTATTACTAGAGCCTTAAGTCCGGCTAAAGTTTCGTCTCTAACTGTTGATGAGGACAACAATAGAGCTGAGGTCTTTTTAAAGCCAGATCAAGTTTCTTTAGCTATAGGTAGAGGTGGTACAAACATTCGTTTGGCCGGATCTATTACTGGGTATGAGATTGACGTTTATAGAGATATTGATGATTCCGAAGATGTTGCATTAACAGAGTTTGTTGATGAGATTGATGATTGGATCATTAAAGAATTAAAAAATATAGGGTGTGATACAGCCAAGTCTGTATTAGAGCTATCAGCTGCCGAATTGGTTAAGCGAACAGATTTAGAAGAAGAAACAGTTGTTGAGATTCAATCTATTTTGAAGTCAGAATTTGAGGACTAAAAATTAGTACGAGTTAAATACAACTAAACGCTACAATTTAAATAGCAAGGATGAGATTAAGTAAGGTTGCAAAAGAATTAAACGTAGGTATTGCGAATGTTATCGATCATTTAGCTTCTAAAGGCATTGAGATCGATGGTCGTCCGAATACTAAAATTACGCCTGAATCCTACAAGATATTAAAGCAAGAGTTTAGTGCTGACGTAGAGCAGCACAAACGTTCTGAAGAGATAGCTCAAGCTCGAAGAGAAGAGAAGGAGGCTATAAAGATTGCTGCGGTTAAGAATTCTGCTGATAAAGAAGTTATAAAAGCTAAGGCGGACTTTACAGGGCCTAAAACTGTCGGTAAAATTACAATTGAGCCAAAAAAGCCATCCAAAAAGGATTTAAAGAACTCTGCTAAAGTAGAATCTCCTAAAAAAGAAACTGCTTCAGAAGTTAAATCTCCCAAAGAGCTTACAGAGACTATTGTTGAAAAGCAAGTTAAATCTGATTCTAAGAAAGAAGTATCTAAAGAGGAATCTATCCAAAAGAAGGCTGCTAAAAAAGAGGAGCCTAGCCCAATTAAACCAACAGTTTCTAACGATGTAATTAAAGCAAAGGGTTCTATTACGGGTCCGAAGCAAATTGGGAAAATTGACGTTAATAAGCCTGTTAAGAGTGATAATATAAAGGAAATTAAGGTAGAGAAACTAAATAAAATACCTGTACCAGAAGTGGTTGCAGAGAAGCCTGTTCAGGATGAGGTTTTAAGAGCCAAGTCAAAAACACTTAGTGGTCCTAAACTCACAGGACAGGTTATTGATCTAAGTAAGTTTGCCAAGCCAAAAAAGAAGAAAGTAGCTTCTTCAAGTAACCCTTCAGGAGATAAAGACAATAAGAAGAAACGGAAGCGTATAAATAACGGTTCTGTTGGAGGAACGGGAAGGCCAGTACGTCCAAATCAAAAAGCTGGAAGTAGAGGTCCAGCAAGAGGCAAGAAGCCTAAGGTTGTTAAGGCAGAGCCAACCGCAGAAGAAATTCAAAAGAAAATTGCTGAAACTTTAGATAAACTTACAGGTAAAGGTAAGTCTAAAGGCTCTAAACATAGAAAGTCTAAGCGAGAAGTTCGAAGAGAACAAGATGTAATAGACCAAGAGCGAGCAGATGAAGAAAGCAAAACAATTAAAGTAACGGAATTTGTTACTGTTAATGAGCTTGCTACCATGATGGATGTTCAAGTTACCCAAATTATTTCTTCGTGTATGATGTTGGGAATAATGGTGACAATGAATCAGCGCTTGGATGCTGAGACACTTTCAATTGTAGCTGATGAATTTGGCTTTGATGTAGAGTTTGTAAGCGCTGAAGTTCAAGAATCAATTGAAGATATTGAAGATAATCCAGAAGATTTATTATCCAGATCACCTATAGTTACTGTAATGGGACATGTTGATCACGGGAAAACATCTCTTTTAGATTACGTTCGTCGTGAAAATGTAATAGCCGGAGAAGCTGGAGGTATAACTCAGCATATTGGAGCTTACGAAGTAGCTCTCAAAACAGGTAAGCGAATTACTTTTATTGATACTCCGGGTCACGAAGCCTTTACGGCAATGCGTGCTCGTGGTGCTCAAGTTACAGATATTGCTATAATTGTAATCGCAGCAGACGATGATATTATGCCGCAAACAAAAGAAGCTATATCTCATGCTCAGGCTGCAGAAGTCCCTATTGTTTTTGCTATAAATAAAGTAGATAAACCAAATGCAAATCCTGAAAAAATCAAGGAGCAATTAGCTGCTATGGATTTATTAGTTGAAGATTGGGGTGGTAAGTTCCAGTCGCATGATGTTTCGGCTAAACATGGTCAAGGAGTTGAAGAGCTTCTTGAGAAAGTTTTACTTGAGGCAGAAATGTTAGATCTTAAAGCAAATCCAAACAAATCCGCTAAAGGTTCTATAATTGAAGCTTCTTTAGATAAAGGAAAAGGATTTGTTACGACCATGTTAGTGCAGTCGGGTACCTTATCCGTTGGTGATTTCTTGTTAGCGGGTCAATATACCGGTAAGGTAAAAGCTATGTTTAATGAACGAGGTTCAAATGTTGAGCTTGCAGGCCCTTCTGCTCCGGTTAGTATTTTAGGTTTAAGTGGTGCACCTCAGGCTGGAGACAAGTTTAATGTTATGATTGATGAGCGCGAAGCAAAATCAATTGCCTTAAAGCGAACTCAACTTCAGAGAGAGCAAAGTATAAGAACACAGAAACATCTTACACTTGACGAAATTGGAAGACGTTTGGCTTTAGGTGACTTCCAAGAACTAAATATTATCTTAAAAGGTGACGTTGATGGTTCTATTGAGGCATTGTCTGATTCTTTACAAAAATTATCTACTGACAGCATACAAGTAAATATTATACACAAAGCTGTTGGGCAGATTTCAGAATCTGATATACTGCTTGCAACTGCGTCTGATGCTATTGTGATAGGATTCCAGGTTCGACCATCTGCTTCGGCTCGTAAGTTAGCAGAAAAAGAAGAAATTGACATTCGATTGTACTCTATCATATACGATGCGATTAATGAAGTTAAAGAAGCAATGGAAGGTATGTTATCTCCTGTTACTAAAGAAGAGATTGTATGTAACATAGAAGTTCGTGAAACCTTTAAGGTTACCAAGGTTGGAACCATTGCAGGTTGTTATGTTATTGACGGTAAGATTAATAGAAATACAAAAGTTCGACTGATTCGAGATGGTGTAGTTGTATACACAGGTGCATTAGGATCTCTTAAGCGATTTAAAGACGATGTGAAAGAAGTTGCTAAGGGGTATGAATGTGGTCTTAACATTGATAAATTTAACGATGTTAAAGTTGGCGATATTATTGAAGGTTACGAGGAAGTGGAAGTAAAAAGAACTTTATAATAACTTAACAAATAACTTTACATAAAAAAAGGAGTCGCAATTTGCGACTCCTTTTTTTTGTGAATGGTTTTTTACAATTTATCGAGTGTTACTTTTTCTACATATATAAAGGCCGATTTAAATTGTTTTTTAATAGTCAGTAGTGCTTTTTTTGCTTCAAGTTTTGTCCTATAAACTCCTACCTTAGTTTTAAAATAAGGTTGGTCATAACTTGTTTCAGCTATAGTAGATGGGAACTGTTTTTTAAATTTCGTTAAACATGAAGTTGAGCCAGATCTGCTTCCTGAAAACAATTGAATCCTGTAGGCCTTGTATAAACTTATTGAGCTGTTAATTCGCTTTTTTTTGTCCAATAAATCGTCTACTTTTTTTGTGTTGATGTATGCTACTTTTTTTTGGACAACTGAATCTTTTTCCTCGTTATAGTCCCAGTCTTGAGCAAAAATAGATGCCGGAAAGAGTAAAGAGCTTACTAAGATCGTTTTAAATTTCATGTTGTTTTCGTTTTTCCAAATATAAACATTTATCATTAAGTTAATGTATGTTAATTTAGAACCGATATAAACTAGATATTATATTCCAATGTTGTTTTTCTTCAAAAAGGAATGTGTTATTTTTGCATTTAGAAAAACGAGCTACGTAAAGTTAGAAAGCGGATAGAATTATGACAAGTAAAAACGGTAAGCTATTGATCGGTAAGGTACTAACCTTATTTGTGTTGCTATTGACCACATCTGTTAATGTCTTATTTGCACAAAGTGTAGAAATAGGAGAGGGTTTATTTTCAAGTAATTGTGCTTCTTGTCACTATTTAGGTGATGAAGATAAAAAGCTAATTGGCCCAGGCTTGGGTGGTCACATCAACGAAAAATACACAAACGAATGGTTGTATTCTTGGATTAAAAATTCATCAGAACTCATCGCTAGTGGTGATGAACAAGCTATTGAGGTTTATGAAAAGTATAACAAGTCTCAAATGACTGCTTTTCCTCAGTTTTCGAATGAAGACATAGACAATATTTTAGCCTACATAGAGCAGGGTCCAAAAGAAGTGGTTGTCGATGCAGGTTCTGTCATTGTTGGTGAGAATAATGATTCCATCTCGTACGAGTCTAAAATGCTCATGTTGGCAGCTTTCGCTATCATCCTTTTGTCTTTGTTTGTCTTAATACGAGTTAAAAATGTTTTAAAAGACGCAAAAGGTGATGAGAAAAGGAGTCTTCTTTCAGGCGCTCTTTTCTGGGTAAAATCCAATCCAATTGTCATTGTGTTTTTTGTAATATTTATGTTACTCTTTGGGGGTAAAGTTGTTTGGGATGGCTTGTCTACAGTTGGTGTTCAACAAGGCTACAAACCTGAGCAACCAATAGCCTTTTCACATAAAATTCACGCTGGAGAAAATGGTGTAGACTGTAATTACTGTCACTCAGGGGCTCGTCACAGTAAATCAGCTGGAGTTCCATCTGCCAATGTTTGTATGAATTGTCACACTTACATAAATAGTGGAACCGAAACAGGGACTACAGAAATTGCTAAAATTTATGATGCTATAGGTTTCGATGTTGAAACAAGAACTTATATAGAGAACTACGAACAAAAACCAATACAATGGGTTCGTATACACAACTTACCTGATTTAGCTTATTACAATCACTCTCAACACGTAAACGTGGCTGGTTTAGAATGTCAAACATGCCATGGTCCTGTTGAGGAAATGGAGGTTGTAGAGCAATATTCTCCTCTAACAATGGGATGGTGTATAAATTGTCACAGGGAAACTAAAGTAGATACAGATAATCCTTATTACCACGATCTAAATGAAAATTGGGTTGAGAAATATCACGGTGAAGATATCACTGCTGAAAAAATAGGTGGTTTGGAGTGTGGTAAATGTCACTACTAATATTGAAAGGAAATAATTAATATGGCTACAAAGAAAACATATTTCCAAGGCTTAGGCGAGTTGGTGAACAATCCAGAATTGGAAAAGTTTCAAGAAAAAGAATTTGGTGAAAAACTTCCAACGGAGGCGTTTTTAGGAGATGATGAGAAATTATCGGAATCTTCAACCTCACGTAGAGATTTTCTTAAGTTTTTAGGTTTTAGTACAGCAGCTGCTTCGTTGGCTGCATGTGAAGCTCCAATTCGTAAGGTTATTCCGTTTGTTGTTAAACCTGAGGAAACTATAGCTGGTATTGCAAATTGGTATGCTTCTAGTTTTTATGACGGAAATGATTTTGCAAGTTTATTGATCAAAAACCGTGAGGGTCGGCCAATATTTTTAAAGTCAAACGAACTTTGTGATAAGGGTGGAATCAATGCTCGAATTCAAGCTTCCGTTTTGAATTTGTACGATTCAGCGCGTTTAAAGGGCCCCCTAAATAATGGTCAAGAGTCGTCATGGACTGACGTTGATAAAGCAGTAATTTCTGGTTTAAAACAAGCTAAGGAGTCTAATAAGCAGGTGGTTTTATTAAGTTCATCGCTTATATCTCCCTCTACAAAAGCTGTTATTGACTCATTTACTTCCAAGTACAATGCAAAGCATGTTGTTTACGACGCGCTTTCTGTATCTGCTATGTTAGATGCAAATAAAGACAGTTATGGCACTCGAGTTATTCCTACTTACCACTTTGATAAGGCAGATGTAATTGTGTCTTTTGCAGCCGATTTTTTAGGTGATTGGCTCGATGCTGGACATGGGAAAGATTACGCTTCAAAACGTAACCCGAATTCATCTCCCATGTCTCGTCACTATCAATTTGAATCAAACTTATCTATCACAGGTGCAAATGCCGATTACAGAACGCCAGTTAAGGCTTCTGAAATAGGACTTTGCCTTACCAAGCTATACAATTTAGTTGCCGTTAAAGCTGGAGTTTCATCTGTCCAATCTATGGATTGTGGTTTTAACGATAAACTACAAAAAGCTGCAAATGACCTTTGGAAAGCAAAGGGAAAGTCTTTAGTGGTTGCAGGTGGAAATGATAAAAATATTCATTTAGTTGTTAACGCCATAAACGACTTATTGTCTAACAACGGATCAACAATAGATTTCAGCATTCAGTCTAATCTAAAGAAGGGTAATGACGCTGATGTTACTACTCTTGTTACTGATATGAACGCTGGAAAAGTTGGAGCTCTAATTGTTTACAATGCGAATCCTGTTTACAATCTTGCATTAGGATCAGAATTTGCCTCGGGCCTCTCTAAGGTTGACATGTCTGTGTCTTTTGCAGAGAAAAAAGATGAAACCGCCTCTGTGACGAATTTTGTTTGTCCTGATCATAATTATTTAGAAAGTTGGAATGATGCGAATCCTTACACTGGAATTTTCGCTCTTGTTCAACCTACTATCAACCCATTATACAACACGCGTCAAGCTCAAGCCTCTTTAATGTCTTGGTCTGGTTTAGGAGATGATTTTTATTCGTATGTAAAGAACTATTGGAGTAAAAACATCTTAGGTTCCACCTCATGGAACTCAGCATTACATGATGGTGTTTTTAAAACGAATACAACGGAGAAATCAGTTGCATATTCAGGCTCAATTTCAGCTGCTGTTGACTCATTAAATAAGTTGTCTGGAGATTCTATAGATCTTGTATTGTATACCAAAACAGGTCTTGGAGCTGGAGAATTTGCAAACAATCCTTGGTTGCAAGAATTGCCTGATCCAATTTCTAAAAATACATGGGACAACTATTTAACTATATCTCCACGTTTTGCAAAAGAATTAGGCCTACAAAATGAAAATGTATCTAACGGAGCTTTAAATGGTGATGTTGTTGACTTATCTGTTGGTGGTGTAACGCTTAGAGTACCTGTATTAATTCAGCCAGGTCAAGCATTTAAAACAGTTGGTTTAGCTCTTGGTTATGGACGTAAAGGTTCAGGTAAGGCTGGTGATGGTGTTGGTGTTAATGCCTTTGTTTTTGCTTCAAACTTTAGTACGCTATTATCTGGAGCTACACTATCAAAAGTAGAAGGCGAGGTTCACGAGTTTGCATCTACTCAACTTCATCATACTATGATGGGTAGAGATAGAATTGTAAAGGAAACAACGTTTGATGCATTCCAAAAAGATCCTACTTCTGGTAATGAGCAAATGACTTTGGAAACTCACAAAGGACCTCAAGCTCCAGAAAAGATTACTTTGTGGGAAGAACATGATCGAGATGTTCACTGGTGGAATCTTTCAATAGATTTAAACAGTTGTACTGGTTGTGGTTCTTGTGTAATTGCTTGCCATGCAGAAAACAATGTTCCTGTTGTAGGAAAAGAAGAGATTAGACGTTCACGAGATATGCACTGGTTGCGTATCGATCGATACTACTCTAGTGACATGACACAAGAGAAAGCTGATGCTGAAGGTGTTTCTGCAATAGATAAATTTTTGGAAATGGAAGTTGCCTCTGAGGCAGAGACTTTAGAAGTCGTTTTCCAGCCCGTAATGTGCCAACACTGTAATCACGCTCCTTGTGAGACTGTGTGTCCAGTAGCCGCTACTACTCACTCTAGAGAAGGCTTAAATCATATGACATACAACCGTTGTGTGGGTACGCGTTATTGTGCTAACAACTGTCCTTATAAAGTTCGTCGTTTCAATTGGTTTAACTACTCAGATAATGAGCAGTTTGATTTCTACATGAACAACGATTTAGGTAAAATGGTTCTTAACCCAGATGTAACTGTACGTTCGCGTGGAGTTATGGAAAAGTGTTCTATGTGTATTCAGATGCTTCAAAAAGTTAAGTTGGATGCGAAGAAAGATGGAAGAAAGGTTCGCACTGGAGAAGCTCAAACAGCTTGTTCTATTGCGTGTGATACGGGTGCTTTAACCTTTGGTGATGTGTTAGACGAAAAATCTGATGTATATACTGAGTCAAAAAGCCCTAGAGCTTACCATCTTCTCGAGGAGTTAAATACGGCTCCTTCTGTATGGTATCAAACAAAAGTACGTAATAAAGAAATTTAATTCTATAAACAATGCATTACGAATCTCCAATTAGAGAGCCTCTTATTTTAGAAGATAAGACTTTACATGACATCACTGAGGATGTGGCTCGTCCTATAGAAGGTAAGGCTAACAAGTACTGGTGGGCTCTTTTTATTGCTGCACTTATCGCATTTATGTGGGGTGCTGGTTGTTTGGCCTATACAGCTGGTACAGGTATCGGTGTATGGGGGCTAAATAAAACTGTTGGATGGGCTTGGGATATTACCAACTTTGTATGGTGGGTAGGTATCGGTCACGCAGGAACTCTTATCTCTGCTGTACTCTTGTTATTTCGTCAGAAATGGCGTTTGTCCATTAACCGTTCTGCCGAGGCTATGACAATATTTGCTGTAGTTCAAGCTGGTTTATTCCCAATTTTTCACATGGGAAGACCATGGTTAGCTTATTGGGTTTTACCTTTGCCTAACAATTTTGGTTCTTTATGGGTTAACTTTAACTCACCACTTTTGTGGGATGTTTTCGCCATTTCAACCTATTTGACTGTTTCTTTGGTGTTTTGGTATATGGGTTTAATACCTGATTTTGCTATGATACGTGATAGAGCTGTTAAGCCTACTGTAAAGAAAATTTACGCAATACTTTCATTTGGTTGGTCAGGTAAAGCAAAGCATTGGCAAAGATTCGAAGAACTCTCGTTGGTTCTTGCTGGTTTAGCTACACCTCTTGTACTTTCAGTTCATACCATTGTATCAATGGATTTTGCTACTTCGGTTATCCCTGGTTGGCATACAACTATTTTCCCACCTTACTTTGTTGCTGGAGCTATTTTTTCTGGCTTTGCAATGGTACAAACCCTACTTCTTGTCATGCGTAAGGTTGTGAATATGGAAGCATACATCACTATCAAACACATCGAATATATGAACATTGTAATCATGGTTACTGGTTCAATCGTTGGTGTTGCATACATTACAGAATTGTTTATTGCTTGGTACTCTGGTGTAGAATTTGAGCAATATGCATTTTTAAATAGAGCAACAGGTCCTTATTGGTGGGCTTATTGGGCTATGATGAGTTGTAACGTATTCTCTCCACAATTTATGTGGTTTAAAAAATTAAGAACCAGTATTGCATTTACGTTCTTTATTTCAATTGTAGTAAATATTGGTATGTGGTTTGAGCGTTTTGTAATTATTGTTACCTCACTACACAGAGATTATTTACCATCATCTTGGTCTATGTTTTCTCCAACTTTTGTAGATATTGGTATTTTCATTGGTACTATAGGATTCTTCTTCGTGTTGTTCCTATTGTATTCTAGAACATTCCCTGTGATTGCTCAGGCCGAGTTGAAAACGATTGTGAAATCATCTGGTTCTCAGAATAAAAAATAAACGAAATGAGTAAAAAAGTAGTTTACGGAATTTACGATGATGACGATGTGATCCTAAAAGCGGTTAAAGATATCCGTGCAAAAGGAATTCATGTTGATGAAGTTTATTCACCATTTCCCATTCACGGTTTAGATCATGCGTTAGGATTAAAGCCATCTCGATTAGCCATTACTTCTTTCTTATATGGTTGTACAGGTTTGTCGCTAGGTTTGCTAATGATGTGGTACATGATGATCCAAGATTGGCCTCAAATAATCGGAGGTAAACCAAACTTTAGTCTCTTAGATAACATTCCTGCATTTGTTCCTATTGCTTTTGAATTGACTGTATTCTTTGCTGCACATTTAATGGTATTAACTTATTTGATGCGTTGTAAATTATACCCTGGTTCGTCTGAAACAAGTCCAGACCCTCGTACTACAGATGACAAATTCTTAATGGAAATTGAAGCTCATGGTAATGAAGCCGATCTTATAGCCGTTATGAAAGAGACTGGAGCAATAGAAGTTAAAGAAGAAAAAATCGCCTAATAAAGATCTATACAATGAAAAAAGTAACAAAGATCGTATCTCTTGCATTAGCTTCAATAGCTGCTTCATTTATGTTGCAATCTTGCGGTGCAGAAGGAGATCACCCTGGCTACGAATACATGCCCAATATGTACCGTTCTCCTTCTTACGAAACGTATTCAGAGAACCCAGTTTTTGACAATGGAATTTCCTCTCAATACAACGTGAAAGGAACAATTCCTAGAGGATTTGAGCCTTTTGCATATTCAAGTTCTACGGAAGATTATTTAAAAGCTGGTAGAGCCTTATCCAATCCCTTAACTTCAAATACAAAGGTTTTGGCTGAAGGTAAAGAGCTTTATGGTATCTTCTGTTCACACTGTCATGGAGATAAAGGTATGGGTAACGGAAGTGTAAACCATCCAGTTTATGGAGCTGTTCCCTCTTATTCAGATAATATTGGCCCACGTCGTTCAGGAGCTACTATGAGTGAATTAAAAGACGGGCATATTTACCATACCATTATGTATGGTTTAAATGCTATGGGTCCACATTCAAGTCAGATTACTCAAGAAGAGCGATGGAAGATTGTACACTACGTACATGAATTACAAAAAGGATCTAACTAATAAACTTAAAGGAAAGCGAATAATGTATACGGTTACTAAAAATACGAAACTCATTTCTTTGGCATTAATGCTTATTGGTGTTGTTGCTCTTGGTTATGGCTTTATTCAAGGTGCTGGACATCATACAGACGAAGATATTGCAAATGAAGTGACTGCTTTTGCACAAGATTTACATTTAGATGGTCATCACCATTCAAATGATACTCATGTTCATGAGTCCAACCACTCACATGACAATGCTGGGCATGGTCATTCCATAGAAAATGAAGCTCTTTATGCTCCTTTATTTCATAAAATTGAAGAAGAATTTCATCTTCATTTTTCATCTAGCGAGATTGCTGAAGCTCATGATTTAGATCATGTTGTTCATACTACAACTCATGCATTGCATGCAAAAGGACAAAGACCCTGGTCTAGTCTGTTAGTTGCTGCAATATTTTTCTTAGGCGTTTCTTTAGTCTCAATTTTCTTTTTAGCCTTACAATATGTTGCTGAGGTTGGTTGGACTGTAGTACTAAAGAGAGTTCTTATGGCAATTGGTTCTTTTCTTCCTTATGTTGGAGCAATTCTATTTATAATATTTATTACTGGAGGTTTGCACTTGTTCGGAAACCACACCTATCACTGGATGGCTACTGGGATTATGGATCCAGAAAGCCCGAATTACGATGCTATTATTGCAGGGAAAGAGGCTTACTTAAATTTAACTTTCTTTTTAGTTAGAGCTCTTATTTATTTTGCGGGTTGGTATTATGGTTTAAAGAAATTAATCAATCTGTCATTATTAGAAGATCAAAATGGAGGTTTAGAGTACTACAACAAAAGCGTTAAAGTATCTGCCATATTTATTGTGTTTTTTGCTGTAACCTCATCCATGATGGCCTGGGACTGGATCATGTCGATTGATACACACTGGTTTTCTACCTTGTTTGGATGGTATGTTTTTGCAGGTATGATGGTTACTGTATTTGTAGTTTTATCTATGGTTGTTGTGCACTTAAAAAGTAAGGGGCAATTAGAGCATGTGAATGAAAATCATATGCATGATGTTGCTAAATTCATGTTTGCATTTAGTATTTTCTGGACTTACCTTTGGTTTTCTCAGTTTATGCTTATTTGGTATGCAAATATTCCTGAAGAGGTAACCTATTACAATGCTCGTTTTGATGAGTACAGTGTTCCTTTTATGACTGCTTTGGTACTGAATTTCGTCGTTCCAATTTTGATGTTAATCTCCAGAGATGCCAAACGTGTATCAGGTTTCGTTATTGTAATTGGATCAATTATTCTTGTAGGTCATTATCTAGATTTCTTTGTAATGATTATGCCAGGAACTGTTGGTGGTCACTGGCATCTAGGATTTGTTGAAATTGGAACATTTCTTGGTTTAGGAGGTCTCTTTATTAGAGTTGTAACTAAAAAGCTATCAAGTATGGAGCTTACACCAAAAAACCATCCGATGTTAGAAGAAAGTAAGAACTTTCATATTTAATTAAAAACTACTCACACTAAAATACACCCATGACAGAATTATTAATCATAGTAGCGATAGTTGTTGCAATTATAGCAATAGGGCAAGTGGTTAGGATTTTTGAACTTGCCAACAAGATCAAAGGTATAAAGGAATCTGATATTACAGATAAAGATAACGATACTCAGGGTAAGCTTTTATTGACTTTCGGTGTACTCTTTATTGCATCTTTCTTTTTAATGACAGCTAAGTGGAATCACTTGTTGTTACCTGTTTCTGCATCCGAGCACGGCGTAGATATCGATTTCTTGATGAGCATATCAATGGGGTTAATTATTGTTGTGTTTTTAATTACCCAACCCATATTATTCTATTTTTCCTACAAATACAGAGGTCGTAAAGATCGAACCGCTAGTTTTATCTCTCACAATGATAAACTAGAAGTTGTTTGGACTGCTGTGCCAGCTGTTGTACTAACTGTGCTTATTATTTATGGCTTGCAAACTTGGTCTAACATTATGGATCGTTCTGACATTGGTGATGCTGTAGTAGTTGAAGTTTATGGTCAGCAATTTAATTGGACGGTACGCTATGCTGGGGAAGATAATAACCTTGGCGCATCTAACGTTCGTTTTATTGGGGGCTTAAATTTAGTAGGTGTTGTTTCAGAATCTTCTTACACGCAACAAACAGCGGATTTAGATAAAAATATTGCTAAGACTAAACTTCAAATCTCGGAAGAACTCAATGCAAACAAACGTGTAAAGAAAGAAGCTCGTTTAGCAAAAATGGAGGCAAAGAAGAATACGCTAACCTCTTTAGTATCTACAACGCCTAAAGATTTATTAATTGCTGCAGAAGATGATATTATTGTTAAAGAATTACACCTGCCTGTTGACAAATCAATTCAACTAAAATTCCGTTCTCAAGATGTAATTCACTCTGCTTATTTACCTCATTTTAGAGTTCAAATGAATTGCGTTCCTGGTATGAATACCGACTTCGTTTTTAAACCGACGTTAACGACAGAAGAAATGAGAGTTGAAACAGGAAATGAAGATTTTGAATACGTTTTGTTATGTAATAAGATATGCGGTGGAGCCCATTACAATATGCAGCTAAAAGTTATTGTAGAATCTGAGGAAGATTACAACAAATGGCTTGCTGAGCAGACTGTAATGTCCGCTTTAAATAATTAAGATAAACAACCACTAACACTATAAATTTAGAACTATGTCAGAACACGGCCACCACGAAGAGAATTTCTTTTCAAAGTACGTTTTCAGTACCGATCATAAAATGATTGCCAAGCAGTTCCTTCTAACAGGAATGACGATGGGTGTTATTGCTATGCTTATGTCAGTTTTATTTAGAATGCAACTTGCAAACCCTGGAGAACCTAATCCTATGTTCGAGTTTTTGTTAGGAGATTGGGCTAAAGGTGGTGTAATGGATCCTAATATGTACCTAGCTTTGGTTACCATACATGGAACCTTAATGGTGTTTTTTGTGCTTACAGCTGGTTTAAGCGGAACTTTTTCAAACTTGTTGATTCCACTTCAAATTGGTGCTGATGATATGGCTTCGGGATTTATCAACGCCTTATCGTATTGGTTTTTCTTTATTTCTTCTGTTATCATGTTGATTTCATTAGGTATTGAAACCGGTCCTGCTTCAGGTGGTTGGACAATTTATCCTCCGTTAAGTGCATTACCACAAGCCATGCCTGGTTCCGGTTTAGGAATGACACTTTGGTTGGTTTCCATGACTCTTTTTGTTACCTCATCTTTACTAGGTGGCTTAAATTATGTGGTTACCATTCTTAATTTAAGAACCAAAGGATTATCTATGACTCGATTGCCACTTACTATGTGGGCGTTTTTTATAACAGCTATTTTAGGTGTTCTTTCTTTTCCAGTTTTAGTTTCTGCAGTGTTACTTCTAATTTTTGACCGTAGTTTTGGTACTAGTTTTTACTTGTCAGACATCATGATACAAGGGGAGGTCCTCAGCAATGTTGGTGGTTCTCCAATTCTATACGAACACCTGTTCTGGTTTTTAGGACACCCCGAAGTGTACATTGTGATTTTACCTGCTTTAGGAATTACATCAGAAATTATTTCTACCAATTCTCGTAAACCAATATTTGGTTACAGAGCAATGGTTGGTTCTATTATTGGTATTGCATTCTTATCTTTTATTGTATGGGCACACCATATGTTTATCACTGGTATGAGTCCTTTCTTAGGGTCCGTATTTACTTTTACAACCCTATTAATTGCCATACCATCTGCTGTTAAATCTTTTAATTACATCACCACTCTTTGGAAAGGAAACTTACAGTTTACCCCTGCAATGTTATTTTCCATTGGTTTGGTATCAACATTTATTACAGGAGGTTTAACAGGTATTATTTTAGGTGATTCTGCCCTAGATATAAATGTACACGATACGTACTTTGTAGTAGGTCACTTCCATATTGTAATGGGCTTGTCTGCTATTTTTGGTATGTTGGCTGGTGTTTACCACTGGTTTCCCAAAATGTATGGTAGGATGATGAACAAGAAACTAGGTTATGCTCACTTCTGGCTAACTATTGTATCTGCTTACGGTACTTTCTTTCCTATGCATTATTTAGGTTTAGCAGGTTTACCGCGTCGTTATTACAGCAATTCTGCATTTCCAATGTTTGATGGCTTACAAGACATCAATCAAATTGTAACATTCTGTGCAGTTTTAGGTGCAGCAGCTCAATTCATTTTCCTTTACAATTTCTTTTACAGTATTTTTAGAGGCGAAGAAGCTGTTCAGAATCCTTGGAAGTCTAATACTTTAGAATGGACAACACCTGTTGAGCGTATTCACGGAAACTGGCCTGGAGAAATCCCTTCTGTTTACAGATGGCCTTACGATTATTCTAAGCCAGGAGCCGATCAAGACTTTATACCTCAAAATGTGCCGCTTAAAGAAGGTGAAGAAGAACATTAAAACCCTTTAACTAAGGCCTCCGATTTGGAGGCCTTTTTTTTGTAGATCTATTTTATTTTTTTATTTCTAATTAAGAATTTCCCCTCCTTTGGTTCTTTTTTGCCTAAATTTACTTTATGACTGATTACCCGGATTCTACTTCAGAAAATTTAAACGACGAGGAAAATACATTTGAAATTAAACTTCGTCCTGCTGCCTTTGATGATTTTTCTGGTCAAAAGAAGGTAGTAGATAACCTAGAGATTTTTGTTACTGCTTCAAATCAAAGAGGCGATGCTCTGGATCATGTTCTTCTTCATGGTCCTCCGGGTTTAGGGAAAACAACTTTAGCTGGCATTATAGCTAATGAATTGGGTGTAAATGTTAAGATTACCTCTGGGCCTGTATTAGATAAACCCGGAGACTTGGCAGGGCTTCTTACAAATCTTGGCGAAAGAGACGTGCTTTTTATTGACGAAATTCACAGGTTGTCTCCTGTAGTTGAAGAATACCTATACTCGGCTATGGAAGATTATAAGATAGACATTCTTATCGAATCTGGTCCCAATGCTCGTTCTGTACAAATAACCTTAAATCCTTTTACTCTAATTGGTGCTACCACCCGATCTGGGTTACTTACAGCTCCTTTAAGAGCTCGTTTTGGTATTAACAGTCGTTTGGAGTATTATGATGCAAAGCTGTTGTCTCAGATCATTGATCGGTCTGCTGGTATACTAGATGTACCTATTGAGTTTGCTGCGGCTTCAGAAATTGCTGGTAGAAGTAGAGGAACACCCAGAATCGCTAACGCCTTGTTGCGTAGAGTTAGAGATTTTGCTCAAATTAAAGGCTCTGGTAAAATAGACATGCCTATAACTAATTTAGCATTAGACGCCCTTAAGGTTGATAAAAAAGGTTTTGACGAAATGGATATTTTCATTCTAGAAACCATTATAGATAAATTTAAAGGTGGCCCTGTAGGTGTAGGTACCATTGCAACTGCTGTTAGTGAAAAAGCGGCAACCTTAGAAGAAGTTTACGAACCATACTTGATTCAGGAAGGGTATTTGATAAGAACACAAAGAGGAAGAATGGCTACCGAGGCTGCATATAAGCACTTGGGAAGAGTATATCACAGTACCAATGATTACAATTTATTTTAATCCTTTTGAGCTAACTATTTTTTTGGCAATTTAAGTCCGCTTTTTAGCTTAAATAGCTTCAAAAGTTTCATGTATCATTTCTCCATATTGTGCGCTATAATTTTTTAAGCACCAATTTTTTAGTCTTTTAGCTTCAGCTTTATTGATCCATTTAATTGATTTTATCAATTCTTTTTGAAATAAAAAATGATCAAAACTTACTTTACGTAAGACTCTTTTGCATAGTTTTAACATCTATTTATTATTTTATTTACTTCGATAAAACGAAATTATTTATATTTATTGTTCTTCGTATGTTTAATAGGGTTTTGTGTTCTAATATTTAGCTTTGCCAACGTTTGGTGTCTTGTTCTATCCCAATCGCATCTATAGCTCTGTCAATTACAGTTAATGCGAGCTCTTCAAATGTTTTAGGTCTTGAATAGAACGATGGCGTAGCGGGCAGTATCATTGCTCCTGCCTCCGTTAGCGTCTTCATGTTGTTTATATGAATTAGATTTAAGGGTGATTCTCTAGTCACAAGTATCAGCTGTCTTCTTTCTTTTAAAATAACATCTGCTGCTCTACATATTAAGTCATCAGATGTTCCCGCAGCTATTCTAGCCAAAGAACCCATGGAGCATGGCGCTACAATCATTTTTTTAAATTGTGCAGAGCCCGAAGCAAAAGGAGCCATAAAGTCATCTTTTTCGAAGGTTTCAAAGGGGTAGTCTTCGTAAGATTTTGTTCCCAGCTCAAACTCCCAAACATCTTTCGCATTTTTTGACATCACAATGGCAACTCTATCAATTTGATCTTTGTAAAGCAATAGTTTGTCTAACAATACTTTCGCATAAATTGATCCACTTGCACCAGTTATAGCAACTACAATTTTTGGTTTCATTATCGGCTTATTTTATACATTAATGCAAAGGTTACTAGAGACGAATACCAGTCTTTGTTCTCTAAGCTATTTTCAACAGACTCTTTTCGGATTGGGGTAATTGAATTTCCATACCTGACATTGATTTTTAATTGCTCAAACAATTGATATTGAATTCCACATAAAAAATCTAAGGCCAATGTGTTTGGGCTTTCACCAAGTAATGTGCCGGTGGCATTTTCTTCGGTATAATTTACCAATATGCCTGCACCAATTCCAGTTTCTAAAAGCAATCCGTTTTTTAAGCTGTAATTTACAGTAAAAGGCATTTCTAAATAATGCAAGTTCATGTTGTAATTAGATATTCCACGTTCTCCACTTGGTTCTTTACTCCCTTTTTGTAAGTATTGCATGCCTACTTCAAAATTTATTCTTTTATTTTGAAGTGGGTATGAAATGTAAGCACCTAATCTGGCTCCACCTTTATCAAATCCAGCAAGTCCATCACCAGAAATTTGACTTGCGCTAAATCCACCTACAAATCCAGCTTCAAATTTTTGAGCGAATAAAGTAAGGTTGCAAAGCAGTGCGGTTAGTAAAAATACTTTTTTCATTTTAGTCTATTAAATGTATTTCTTCAGCTTGTAGTACTTCATAGGTGTTTGTATTAGACACAAAAGCCACTACGGAAAGGTTTTCTGGTACCCAAAGACTATCTAAGTTGATTAAGAAGTTTTTTTCTATTAGATCGCCAACTGCGTATTCATTTCGCTCTAAATCTACTCCCCAATCTCCTGTTAGACTTTTTCTTAGAACGTGGTTGTGTTCATAATCAGCTACGAAATCAGGATCGAAACTGTAGTCTCTTTGATTGTCTATAATATGACTTTCAGTAAGTACTACGCTTAAATTAATTGGGTATTCTATTTCAGAAAGAATTTCAGTTTGTATTGAAACGATAATGCTTTGATTCGTTTCTATGTATGAAGGGTTAATCGTTATGTATACGTCTGGCTCTTGCTCTAGCAATTCTTGTACTTTTTGAGCCCATTTAGTATATTGAAATATGTGACTCCCCTCTGAGTAATTAATCCTATTTATCATCCCATTAGGAATTCCATCACTACTATTTCCAAAATGCTGATTCCAATTATTACCTGCATCAGTTCTAAAGTCTGTTCGGTACTTATCTCCAGTTGAATATGGCTCAGCGAAATAGCCTACATGAACTGCAATTGGAATTACAAATTCGCCATAAACTTCTTTTAATTCGGTTGCTTTTTCAGCTGCTCTTGGACAATTACCACATGTATGTCCGGTATAATCTTCTAGAAGGATTTTTTTACATTTTTGAGTACACTCCTCAACAATAATTTCTTGAATAAAAGGCTCTTCAATAACATCGCAAGAGTTAAAAGAGTACCCAACAGCGAGTACTAATAATAGGTATTTTTTTAGAGTCATCATAGGTTTAGAAACTAATGGTTATGTTTAAACTTAATCCGTTTGAAGCAGGTACATTTCTGCAAACCCCACCTACACAAAAAATACCTGCTCTTTGTTTTCCGTAACTCAAAGCAAATCTAGAAGTGCCTTTGTTGTAGCCTGCCGATAGGGTAGGGTAGTTCAATTTTTTGTCATCATTACCATAATTGTACAGGTTTTGTAGCGCAAAGAAATAATGAGGAGAAATAGTGTATTCAGCTAAGGCCATAACCCAATTTCCTTCGTGTTGTTTTGTACTTAGGTGTTGAATTTCTGTTCTTATGGAATGTTTTGATTTGATCTTGTATTGCGTTTCCAAAACAAAAATACTAGCGAAAATCATCCCACTATACTTATATCCAACAATTGCAGCACTGTTGTATTCGGTATTAATGTAGGATCCTATTAGTTTTAGTTTTTTAGTTACTTTTTTAGAGAGCTCTATACTAAATTCTTGAAAGTATTTTTCATCTCCTACTTTAAAAAAATCTGAAGTATACCCTAGGGTTCCACTTGTGCTTATTTGTGTAGAATCGTTAATTTGCTGCTTATCTATGGCAAATACATTCGAAAAGTTAGCCAATACGCCCATTCCGTATTTTCCACCCAGTTTAGATCCCTTTTTAACTTTGTAATTCAATTCTGCCTGAAGACCCATCTCTCCGGTAGTTATTGTTCCGTAAGGATATATTGTAGCCAGAGCATAAGCGTGCTGTTTTGTTAATGCAGGCAAGTAATTAATCATTAGGTTTTGAAGGTTTTGGTCTCGCTCCGATCGGTAGTCCATATTGTCTATGCGTTTTGCATCTAAAGACAAACCAAGTCCTCTTTTAGAATAACTACCACTGAGTAACAAGGCATTCCCCGTTTTGTAGATGTAGTTGTTTACCGCAGATGGGTCGTTGTATTTGTGAACATACTCTGAGCTAAAATTCCATTTCCCATGGTTCAAACTCATTCTACTTGCCCAAGAGCCAACATTTTCTGGTAAGTTGTACGATGGGTTTAAGTCACTCTGAAACTTACTTACAAAACTTCCTCCAAGCGTTATTTGAGTTTTAGACTCGGAAATTTTAGTGATGATTTGGTTTACGTAGAATTCTGCGTCAATACCTCTTACAATTCCTTCTCCTTTATCGAAAAATAAACGCTGTCTTCCAACTAAAGATTTTAAGTAAATTCCTTTAGCGGGTGTGTATTTTAAGCGTATACCATCAAAAGCATTGTCGTAGCCTAGGTTTCGCTCTTCATAAGCACGAAGAATCATTCCGCTACCAAATTGTTCGTAAAAATTACCAACGGTTACATCTAAGCCATGGTTAGAAAATTGGGCGTATCGGTACGTTATTCCTTCTCCTTTGTAGCCAGATGGATACCCCAGAAGAGCATTTTGGTAAGATTCATACCTCATCCCAGCTGTAAAATTAGTGCTGTTGTACATGATGTTTGCAAAGCCATTAGAGAGGAATCTTTCTCTAGGAAACCCCGAGCTTGGATTCTCTAGGTTAAAGTCCAACGCCTGGTCTTCTAGGTAGAGTTGAAAATCGCTTTGAAAGTTACCGCTAAATTGACCGTTTTGTCCATAGACAATACTCGAGCAGAGAAGTAAAAAACTAAAAATCTTTTTCATAATTTTTTAGTGTAGTTTTTGAACTTCTTCAAACAATTCATCTTCATCCCCATCAAAATAAGAGGTGTGTTGCCAAACAATTTCTTTTTTACCGTTAAGCAAAAAGGTATGCGGAATTGCATTAACGTTTAAGGCACGTTTTAAGTCGCTATTAGCATCTAAATAAACCTCATAAGGCCAATCTTTTCCATTCGCAAAAGGGGCTATTTTAGCCGTATTTCTTGCGTCATCTATAGAAATAGCTAGTAGTTTAACTCCCGTTTCATCTTGCCACTCATCATAAACCTCACTAATGGCGTCTAATTCTTTTGCACATGG
>Ga0209533_1001351_pt1 | contig 22883 bp, 14 predicted proteins | sample COG_04_FD_184748 | JGI IMG/M metagenome (GOLD analysis project Ga0209533, IMG submission 184748) | Pelagic Microbial community sample from North Sea - COGITO 998_met_04 (SPAdes) (version 2) | ecosystem: Environmental > Aquatic > Marine > Neritic zone/Coastal water | place: Helgoland, sampling...
TTCGGCATACGCTCGCCAGTTTTTAGGAAATTTAGAAAGACCAGATGTTGACAAAATAAATGGTCTAAGCCCTGTAATTTCTATTGAGCAAAAATCAGTAAATAAAAGCCCTAGATCTACAGTTGGAACCATTACTGAGATTTATGATTTCTTAAGATTGCTTTACGCCCGAGCTGGCGATGCATACTCCTACAATACAGGAGAAAAAATGGTAAAATACTCTGAGCAACAAATAAAAGACCTGATTTTAGAGCAGTTTGAAGGAAAAAAAATATTGGTTTTGGCCCCACTAATTAAAGGAAGAAAAGGCCATTATCGAGATTTATTTCAAAGTATTAGAAAACAAGGTTTTTTAAAAGTTAGAATTGACGGCGAGGTAAAAGATATTGTTGAACGCATGCAAGTTGATCGCTACAAAATTCATGATATTGAAGTTGTGGTTGACAGAATTAAAGTAGATGCAGAACAACAAATAAGAATTAAAGAAGCCCTTCAATTAGGCATGAAACACGGAAATGGTTCTGTGATTATTATGAACCACGATACTGAAGAAACTAAGTTCTACAGCCAAAACTTAATGTGCCCAACTACAGGTATTTCTTATGATGAGCCTGCCCCAAACCTATTTTCATTTAACTCACCTTACGGAGCTTGCTCAAACTGTAATGGACTTGGAGAAATATCTGAAATAGACCAGAGTAAAATAATTCCAGACAATACAAAATCAATCAAAAAAGGAGGAATTGCTCCACTTGGCGCTTTTAAAAATAGCTGGGTTTACACCCAAATAGAGGCCATTGGAGAAAAGTATGGTTTTAAACTTACCACTCCTATCAAAGATATTTCTGATGAAGCTATCCGTGTGCTACTGTTTGGCACCGATGATGAGATTGAGGTTACTTCAGAAATTGTAGGCATTTCAAAATCTTATAATGTAAAATTTGAAGGGATAGCCAATTTGTTGCAAAGGCAATTTGAAGAAAACCCTACGAACACCATTAAAAGATGGGCCGAGGGATTTATGAATAAATCTAATTGTCCTGTTTGTGAAGGTACAAGGTTAAAAAAGCAATCGTTAAATTTCAAAATCAACGAAAAAAACATTGCAGAATTAGCCCAAATGGATATTGTAGAATTGGGCAGTTGGTTTGAAGGAATTGAAAAAAAATTATCCGAAAAACAAAACATCATCGCAAGAGATGTTTTGAAAGAAATTAGAGCTCGAATTGGCTTTTTGCTAGATGTTGGCCTAGATTATTTAACCCTAAATCGAAGCTCTCGTTCACTTTCGGGAGGAGAAGCTCAAAGAATTAGATTGGCAACTCAAATAGGCTCTAAACTGGTTGGCGTACTTTATATTTTAGATGAGCCGAGCATTGGTTTGCATCAACGCGATAACGATAGATTAATTACGGCGCTAAAAGATTTGAGAGACATTGGCAACTCTGTAATTGTTGTTGAGCATGATAAAGACATGATTTTAAATGCTGATTTGGTTGTTGATATTGGTCCTAAAGCAGGTGAGCATGGTGGCGAAATTGTAGCGGTTTCAAAACCTGAAGATTTAATAAAGTTAAATACCCTTACAGCAGACTATATAACAGGCAAAAGAAAAATTGAAATCCCTAAAAAAAGAAGAAAGGGAAACGGTAAAAAAATAAAACTAATTGGTGCAAGCGGGAATAACTTACAAGATGTTTCGGTAGAATTCCCTTTAGGGCAGTTTATTTGTGTTACAGGAGTTTCTGGAAGTGGAAAATCTACCTTGATTAACGAAACTCTCTATCCTATTTTAAATAAAGAAATTTACAACGCTCGAAAAAAACCATTGCCTTACAAATCGATTAAAGGCATTGAACATATTGATAAAATTATTGATATTGACCAAGCTCCAATTGGCAGAACTCCTCGTTCAAATCCTGCAACTTACACAGGAGTTTTCACTGATATAAGAACACTATTTTCTTCACTTCCTGAAGCGAGTATTAGAGGCTATAAACCAGGCAGATTTTCATTTAATGTTAAAGGTGGCAGATGCGAAACTTGCAAAGGCGCAGGCTTGCAAACCATTGAAATGAACTTTTTACCTGATGTTTACGTGCTTTGTGATACGTGTCAAGGCAAACGATACAATAGAGAAACGCTAGAAGTTAGGTACAAAGGGAAATCAATTAGCGATGTTTTAGAAATGACTGTAGAAGAGGCTGTCAAGTTTTTCGAAAATATACCTTCTATTCTGTTAAAAATTAAAACTCTCGAAGATGTTGGGTTAGGTTACATTAGACTTGGGCAATCCTCTACAACCCTTTCGGGAGGAGAGGCCCAAAGGGTAAAATTAGCAACCGAACTTTCTAAAAGAGACACAGGCAAAACCTTTTACATTTTAGATGAACCTACAACTGGCCTTCATTTTGAAGATATTAGAATATTGCTGGAGGTGCTTTACAAGCTAGTTGACCAAGGCAATACTGTTTTGGTTATTGAACACAACATGGATATTATTAAAGTTGCAGATTATATAATTGATGTTGGGCCAGAAGGTGGAAAAGGTGGAGGAAAAATTATTGTCGAAGGCACGCCAGAAAAAGTAGCCAAACACAAAACAAGTTTTACCGCCAAATACTTAGCAAAAGAATTAAAATCTTAAAAATCTATTTCAACTCCTACAGGACAGTGGTCGCTACCGTCTATATTTGGAAGAATAAAAGATGTTTTTACTTTCGAAAAAATTGATTGGCTAACCAAAACATAGTCTAAACGCCAACCGATATTTTTCTCCCTTGCTCCTGCCCTGTAGCTCCACCAAGAATAAGCAACTTCATCTGGATGCAAAGCCCTAAAAGTATCTACAAAACCAGCTTCTAAAAAGTTAGTCATGCCATCAATTTCAACTTGGGTATAACCTGGCGATTTATTATAATTTGAGTCAGGTCGAGCAATATCAATTCTTTGGTGACAAACATTAAAATCTCCTAAAACAATAACTGGTTTTGTTTCTTCTAGGCTTTTCAAATAATTTAAAAAGTCTTTGTCCCATTGCTCTCTGTAATCTAGTCTTTTTAGTCCCGAGCTTGAGTTCACCACATAAACATTCACCAAAAAGAAATGCTCAAATTCAGTGGTTAAAATTCTTCCTTCTTGGTCATGAATTTCAATTCCCATTCCTTTTTGAACCGAAATTGGTTTTTCTTTCGATAAGATGGCTGTACCTGAATATCCTTTTTTTACAGCTGAATTTGAGCTTAATTGGAAGTTATTTATTTCTGCCAAAGCCTCTGCAACTTGTTCATCTTGGGCTTTGGTTTCTTGTAAACAGAAATAATCAGCATTTAAAGATTCAAACTTTTCTTTAAAGTCTTTTTTTACAACCGCTCTTATGCCATTTACATTCCAAGATATTATTTTCATTACTATTTATTTTAATACATAAACCCGAACAGCCACAAAGGTATTCGGTTTCCATTGCCTACTGTTATTCCATCAATTGCCAAATGAGAAGATGGCAAATTTTTTATTTGATTCCAAGCTTTATTCTCCCCTCCTACTTCAAATAATAATTCTTCATCAACTAAAAAGTCGCCATATTTTGGCGCGGTAACTTTATGATTTTGCTTTAGTTGATTATAAAAAAAAGACTCTCGTAAAGTTCCAATGGCAGGAGGAATATCGCTCAATGCATAAGATAAGTTGGGATTATTTAAATATACCTTTTCTGGTTTGGTTAAGTAACCAAAATCTAATGAATCTGTTTTTAATAAATTAATAAGCTCGGCATCATTTAAATTATCTAACAATTGCAACACCTGATTTCGGTTAATTTCCATACGTTGCGCCAACTTGGTAATATTAGGTTTAAACGGAACTTCTTGCGCAAGGATATATAAAAGTTTCTTTAAGTTTCTGATAGTTTTATAACCTGCCTTAAAAATTGGAGGTAAATCAGACTCGATTAAATGAGTTACTGCAGCTGCCAATCTAAAATTATAATATTGCTTCGATTCAGAAAAAAAAGGATAGTAACCGTGTTTCATATAATTTGAAAACACTTTGATAATATCAATTTTCTCGGAAATTTCTGAGGCAATTTTTACATGATTTTTTAAAATATCATTTAAAGAATAAACTGGAAAATGAATGTTCTTATCGAAAAGTAAAAACTCTCTTATGGATAAGCCCGGCAAATTAAAAACTACTGAACGCCGGCTCAAATCTGCTTTTTGTTTTGAAATTTCTATTGCTGATGAACCTGTAACTACAAGTTTTAGCCCATCGTAAGTGTCAGTTAAATGCTTTATGTCTTTTGCCCAATGTTCGTACTTATGTACTTCATCTAAAAATACACTTCTGCCGCCATTCATATAAAAAGACTCCACCAATTTATAAAGTCTATTGCCTTCAAAATATGGATGATCAAGACTTAAATAAATAGATTTTTTAGGATTTAAAGTTGCTGCTTTTTGCAACATTAAGGTTGTTTTGCCTGTTCCGCGAGCCCCCAAAATTATTATTAAGGGTAGGTTCCAATCAATTTTATCAAGCAAATACCTTTTACCATGATTTATTGTCTTTTTTAATTTAAATGTTTCTAAGTTTTTAAAAAAATCAATATCGTTCATAAGGTCAACGATTTTATAATATAAACCAAAATTAAGCAATTTTAATAAATGTACATAATTTTAACAAAAAAAAACTTTGCTTTTTTTATGTACGATTTTTTATTTCAACAAAATAGACAACTAAAAATAAAAACCTTAAATTCAAACAATTAACTCCATATTTTCCCAGGGTTCATTATTCCATTTGGGTCAAAAACATTCTTAATTTGTTTTTGAAGTGCAATTTCGGTGGCAGAAAAAACAATGTCTAAATAATCTTTTTGAACTAAGCCAATTCCGTGTTCTCCCGAAATTGTGCCTCCTAAAGATTTACAAAGTGTAAATATTTCTCTAATCCCAATGGGTAAAACTTCATTCCAAGTTTTATCATCTAAATCAGCTTTAATAATGTTTACATGTAAATTTCCATCGCCAACATGGCCATAGCAAACCGATTTAAAGCCATATTTATTTCCAATTTCTTTTACACCTTTTAATAATTTAGGCATTTCATATCGGGGAACAACAGTATCCTCTTCTTTATAAACCGAATTAGATTTTACAGCTTCTGCAACCCTTCTTCTTAACTTCCACAAACTTTCTTTTTGGGCTTCGGTCTCAGCAAATAAAATCTCATCGCAATTATGCGCTTCCATTACTTCCATAATTTTTTCGCAATCAGAAAGCAAAACCTCTTCGTTGTTGCCATCAACCTCAACAAGCAAATGGGCTTGAACCTCATCTTTAACATCTATTACAATATCATCTACAAACCTTAAAGTCCAATCAATGGCATCGCGCTCCATAAACTCTAAAGCTGACGGTGTAATCCCTGCTCTAAAAACATCAGCAACAGCTTCACAAGCATTTTGAGCATTAAAAAAAGGAACCAACATTAACTTGTTGAGTTTTGGTAATGGAATTAGCTTAACCACAATTTTGGTAACAACTCCTAAAGTTCCTTCACTCCCAATCATTAACTGTGTAAGATTGTAACCGGTTGAGTTTTTGAGGACTTTTGCGCCAGTCCAAATAATTTCACCATTTGGTAAAACCACTTCAAGGTTCAAAATATAATCTTTGGTTACGCCATACTTTACAGCTTTTGGCCCGCCAGCATTGGTAGAAACGTTGCCGCCTAAAAAACTACTTCCCCAACTTGAAGGGTCAGGTGGATAAAATAGTCCTTTACTTTTTACTGCTTCTTGAAAAACTTGATTTATTACACCAGGTTCAACTGTAGCCTGAAGATTTTTTTCATCAATTTCTACAATAGAATTCATTTTTTCTAAACTTAAAGCAACACCACCATTAATTGGTAATGCTCCACCGCTCAGGCCTGTTCTTGCGCCCGAAGGAGTAACAGGAATTTTATTCTCGTTGCAATATTTTAAAATTTGGGAAACTTGTTTTGTATCTTCAGGCTTCAAAACTACATTCGGCAAAAAACTTAAATCTTCAGTTTCATCATGGCTGTACTTCTTTAAGTTTTCTTGATCGAAAAAAAGAATTTTAGAAAAATTTGATTCAAAAAATTTAAGGTCTTTCTGGTTCATTTTGATTTTCGTTTTGATACAAATTATGCTCAACCATGCTATGAAATGGAATGATTAAGGCTGCTAAGCCTACTTCAAGCATTGAAATTATATAGTTATTCTCTATTTGAATTTGCAAGAAAGGATCTATGGTTAAAAGAATAAATTCTAAGAAAATAAAAAGACCTAAAAAAATAAGGGGCTTTTGGAATTGAATTATGACTCCAACTTTATTAAGGTATAGTGTAAGTATAAAAAATAGGGTTGCAATTATCAATGAAACCCTTAACTGGCCTTGCCGATAAAGAAAATTTTTAATATTCTGATTAAGACCAACATTTTGATTTATTACCAAATTTTCAAAGTTTGAATTTTCAGAATCTATAAAAAAGTAGTCTATAACATAAAGTTTTAACTCTTCTAAAAACCAAGTATAAAAGATAAAAGTATGGTCTATTTTCCCTTCCATAAAGAAGCTATAAATCTCAAGGTCAGAATCTATTCCTTCTTGAAATTCATATTTTTTCAAAAACGAAGTAAGGTCTTTGTCTGAGCTGTTAAATAATTGAAAAAAAGTTTCATTTATATGTTGCCCGAAATTGCTAAAAAAAAATAATTCTTCATAAAGGTTTAACGATCCAAAATTTATTTTTTGTGGATAACCCCCTTCTATGGTAATATTTGAATTAGTATAAAAGCTATGAATAATTTCTGCCTCTAAAGTAATTATGGAAGAGTCGATGGTATTACAAAATTTTGAGACCTTATAATAGTTATTAGTTTCTTGATTTTTAGCTAGTTTTTCTTTGCTAAGACTTCTTAAATTTAATATTTGTTTATGAATTTCATGATGAAATTGCTGATGTTCAATGGAGTAAATAATACTAGACAAGGACCAAAAAATAAATGTTGCGGCAATTACCATGTGCCGCTTTTCTAAAGCCAATCTCCATCGAGTTAAAATAATTGCAACAACAAGAATTGAAACTCCGAAAACTCCCAACTCTTTAGCATAAGGATAATGCTGTTGAAAAAAAATAATAGAAGCGATTAAAAATAAACCTGAAATAACCGTAAAAAAATTCCCCCATTTCAGTTTTTCATTGAGCCATTTGCTTCTAAAGTTTCTGACTAATTTAAAAGCAACAACCAACAAATAAATAATTCCACCAAATAAAACCAAAGCTGCAGCACCAGGCCAATGAAGAATTTTAAAAAAAACTCCTAAAAAAATAAAGACCGCAACTAACCTTTCTAAAATAATAGTCAACTTCATTTTTCCTTTTGTAAAGAATTTGAAATAATTTAAACGTGTTTTATTACTTTCGGCAACCCACAAATTTTAGTAATTATGAATAGAGTTTTATCAATTCTAACAATACTTTTCACCTGTTTTTCAACTGCTTTTGCCCAACCTAATATCACCCTTGAAGATATTTGGGGAAAAGGCACTTTTAGAAGCGATTATGTTTATGGCCTAAATTCTATGAATGATGGGCTACATTATACCACTCTTGATAGAGATAGAGGTGGAAATGTAATCAACAAATATTCTTACAAAACTGGTGAACTTGTTGAGCCAATATTGCAATCAATTGTTTTGTTGCCTGAAGGCGAAGAAAAACCTCTTTCTATAGGTTCTTACAGTTTTTCAGCAGATGAAAATCAAGTTTTAATTGGTACAGAATTAGAACCAATTTACCGACATTCAACCAAAGGGCAATACTATATTTATAATTTAAAAACTGAAAAGCTTACCAAATTAACAAAAGGTGAAAAGCAAAGACTTGCAGAGTTTTCTCCCGATGGAAAAAGGGTTGCATTTGTAAAAGAAAACAACCTATTTGTGAAGAGCTTAGAAACCAACGAAGAATTTCAAATTACCAATGATGGCGAATGGAACAAAATAATTAATGGAGGTACAGATTGGGTTTACGAAGAAGAGTTTGGTTTTGACCAAGCATTTTTTTGGAGTCCTGATGGGAAAAAAGTGGCCTATTACAGATTTGATGAAGAAACAGTAAAACAATTTAACATGGCAATGTATGGCCAGCTTTATCCAAATCAATATGAATTTAAATACCCAAAAGCGGGAGAGGACAATGCTAAAGTCGAAATAAAAATTTTCGATATCGTTGCCAAAAAGTCAATTTCAGCATCATTAGAAAACTACGAGTATATTCCAAGAATAAAATGGGCAAATGCCAACCAACTTTCAGTTATTACTTTAAACCGCAACCAAAATGATTTGAACTTATTTTTAGTTGATGGAAATACTGGTAAAGCAAATCTTATTTTAAATGAAAAATCTAACGCATATATAGATATAGATGATGATTTAAGCTTTTTACCTGAGAACAAAGGTTTTATTTGGACATCAGATGAAAACGGATTTAAACACATTTACAAGTACAGTTTAGATGGCAAGAAAAAAGCTCAAGTAACCTCTGGCAATTGGCAAGTTGATGAATATCTGGGTTATGATGCCTCCACTGATTTAATATACTTCAGTTCAACCGAAGCTTCTCCGACTGAAAGAAATATTTATTCTATCAAATCATCAGGAAAATCAAAAAAGAATTTAACGCCTTTAAAGGGTTGGAATGATGCCAACTTTTCAAATGGGTTTAAGTATTTCATAAACACCTATTCAACCGCTAATCAACCGAGTGTAATTACACTAAACGATAATACTGGAAAGGTAATTAGAACCTTAAAAAATAACGAAAACCTCAACAAAACTTTACAAGAATTTGATTTATCACCAGCAGAGTTTACTTCATTAAAAATTTCAGAGAATCTTAGTCTAAATGCTTACATCATAAAACCAAAAGATTTTGATGAAAACAAAAAGTATCCGGTCTTAATGCATGTTTATGGCGGACCAGGTTCACAAACAGTAAAAAACCAATGGCTAGGCTCAAACTTTTATTGGCATCAAATGCTAGCTCAACAAGGCTATATCATAGTTTCTGTAGACAATAGAGGAACAGGTGCTCGTGGAGCTGATTTTCAAAAAGTTACCTACAAAGAACTAGGTAAATATGAAACCCAAGACCAAATTGCTGCAGCCCAAAAACTTGCTGAATTACCTTACGTTGATGCTTCTAGAATAGGCATTTGGGGATGGAGTTATGGTGGCTACATGTCTTCTCTTTGTTTATTTAAAGGTGCCAATGTTTTTAAAACAGCTATTGCCGTAGCTCCTGTTACCAATTGGCGTTTTTACGATAGTATTTATACTGAAAGATACATGCAAACCCCACAAGACAATGCCAATGGATATGATGATAATTCACCTATAAATCATGTTGACAGCTTAAAAGGAAACTTTTTATTGGTTCATGGTTCAGCAGATGATAACGTGCATTACCAAAATACAATGGAAATGATAACTGCTTTAGTAAACGCCAACAAACAATTTGATTTGATGGTTTACCCAAATAAAAATCATGGCATTTATGGAGGCAATACTAGATATCATTTATACAAAAAAATGACAGATTTTATTTTAGAGAATCTGTAGTTGATTGAATTGATTATTTTCGTTTTTTAACCTAAAACTTTATTACATGAACGCACCTGTCAAATTAGGACATCCAAAGGCACTATATGTGTTATTTATGGCCGAAATGTGGGAGAGGTTTTGCTACTATGGTATGCGAGCCTTACTTACACTTTATTTAATAAACACTTTAATGATGGGCGATGAAGCCGCCTTTGCCATTTATGGAGCATATACGGCTTTGGTTTATGCAGCACCAGTGTTAGGCGGTAAACTAGCAGATTCTCTATTAGGTTATCGAAATGCTGTAATTCTTGGTGGAATATTAATGGCCATTGGTGAGTTTGTAATTCTCGGTGGAACTGAGAGTTGGCTTTACCTTGGTATGGGAGCAATAATTGTTGGAAACGGTTACTTCAAAGCGAATATATCTAGTATAGTCGGGAAATTATATGATGATGGAGACCCAAGAAAAGATTCTGGTTTTACGATTTTTTACATAGGTATTAATGTAGGCGCTTTACTAGCTACCACAGTCTGCGCTGAAGTAGGTATCAAATTCGGATATCATTATGGTTTTGCTTTAGCTGGTGTAGGTATGATATTAGGAGTTTTGGTGTTTATTTTTGGATCTGGTAGATTTAAAGAGCATTCTGCTCCTCCAAACCCAGAAAGACTTTACGCTAAAGATTTTGGACCTTTTAACAGGTTTCACTTAACTATTTTTGGTTCATTATTAGCAATTCCACTTTTATTCCTTTTAATAAAGTATAACCAAGTTGTAGGAATCCTTTTGGCAGTGGTTGCTGTTTACGTAATTTTCACATTATTGAGTACTGCCTTTAGTGGCGATAAAGTTCTTAGAGATAGAATACTTGTTTTGATAATCTTGATGTTTTTCAACATTGTTTTCTGGGCTTGTTTTGAGCAGGCTGGAACTTCATTAACACTTTTTGCAGAAAGAAACGTTGATAGAGAAATTTTTGGATGGGAAATGGGCTCTGCAACTACTCAATTCTTTAACCCTTTATTTATTCTAATCTTTGGCTCTATTTTCTCAGTAATGTGGGTAAAATTATCCGCAATTAAGAAAAACCCTAGTATTCCTGCAAAATTTGCATTTGGTATTATCCAATTAGGTTTAGGATATTTAGTGGTATTGTTAGGTAATGCTTTTGTTTCTCCTGAATACTTAGTTCCACTTTGGACGGTAACATTCTTATACTTATTACACACCACAGGTGAGTTGTTCTTATCTCCCATAGGTTTATCTATGGTAACCAAATTGGCTCCTAAAGAAATGACAGGAACTGTTATGGGAGCGTGGTTTTTATCATTTGCAGGTTCAAATTACTTGGCTGCTATTATTGCCTCGGCAACAGGTGGACATGAGCAAGGCGCTTCTGATGCTGCAATTGCAGAATCATTAGAACCAGCAAACACACTAGCTACCTATGTTGATGTTTATAGCAATATGGGATTTATTACAATAGGTATTGGAGTATTTTTATTAATCATTTCTCCATTTTTAAATAAAATGATGCACGGCGTTAAGTAGTATTAACATTCTGATTTTGGAGATAGTTATAATATTTGCGTTATTTGTAATATGAAATTAACAATTCTCAACATATTAAAAGGTGGTTTAGTGGCCACCTTTTTATTTTGTAGTTACCTAGGATTTAGTCAAGATCAACCGACTCAAATTAACAACAATGCCATTACTTGGATGAGTTGGGATGAAATGGTAAAAGCACAAGAAACCGAAAGAAAAAAGGTTTTTTTAGATGTATATACAGATTGGTGTGGATGGTGTAAAAAAATGGACGCTTCTACTTTTTTAGATCCTAATATTGCTGCAGTTATGAATTCAGGATTTTACGCGGTAAAGCTAGATGCAGAAATGAAAGAAACACTAGAATTTAATGGCTACACTTTTACAAATCCAAACCCCGGTTCTAAAAGAAGCACTCACCAATTTGCAGTTTCTTTGTTAGATGGCCAATTGAGTTATCCTTCTTTTGTTATTTTAGACGAGAATTTTACCCGTCAACATATTATTAAAGGTTTCCAGCAAGTTGAACCACTATTAGGAACTCTTTTATTTTTTAAAACAAATGAATTCGTTAGGTACAACCAATATTTAGAAAAACAAGAACAAATTAGAAAAGCTCAACAAGAAGCAGCAGCTGCATTTCAAAACAATTAAGCCCTTTGCATGAAAACAGCAATTACTTTTTTAGCAATTATTATTTCGTTTGGGCTTAATGCTCAAAAAGTAAACTGGATGAGTTGGGATGAAGCAGTGGAAGCCAACAAGCAAAATCCAAAACTAATTTTTGTTGATGTTTACACTGATTGGTGCGGGTGGTGTAAAAAAATGGATGCTTCTACATTTGGAAACCCAGTTATCGCCAAATACATGAGCGAAAATTATTATGCTGTAAAGTTCAACGCTGAGGGAAAAGACACTATAAATTTTGCTGGAAATACTTTTGTAAATCAAAACCCTGATGCTTCAAGAAGTACACATCAGTTTGCTCGTGCATTATTAGATAACCAAATGGGGTATCCAAAATTTGTAGTTTTCAATAACAAAATAGAAAGAATGTCTATTATTCCTGGTTATCATACAGCAAAAGACTTTGAACCCATGCTTAAGTTTTTTGGAGAGCAAAAAAACTTTGAAACAAGCTTTGATGAATTCAAAGCCAATTTTAAAGGGGAAGTTAATTAGGTAAGTCTTTCCAACCTTTTATTTGAATCTTAACTGTATCCTCTATTCCGATCTCTAAAAATCGATTTTCAATATCATTTCATAATTGGTCTGTTTCTAAACTTTTCCCAGCTTCCTAAGGTAATTTTAAACTCAAGACTTTCGTTTGGTTTTTTTGATGAAAAAACATTTCGCAATTCATCTTTCTTTTTTTGATATAGGACGCCAAATTACCAAGCAAAATGAGGCTTAAACCTACAAAAATGGTGAACTGTAAAATGAGTTATGTGAAACGTAAAAAAAGATTGGTGAAAGTTTTAAATAAAAAAAGGAGACTCGTTAGAATCTCCTTTTTAAGGGTGGATGATCGGGTTCGAACCGACGACCCTCGGTACCACAAACCGATGCTCTAACCAGCTGAGCTACAACCACCATAATTTGGGACGACAAAAGTAATAATTTCCTATTGATTAAAAACAAATTTTTACTGCATTTTCATTAATACCTTTGTCAAATGGCAAAAACAGAAAATATTAAGATTTCGGGAATGACTTGCGCTAATTGCTCTCTTAGCGTATCGAATGCCATAAAAAAACAAGGCGGAGCAAATATATCTGTTGATTTTATTAGTGGAGAAGCCAATTTTGAGCATAATGAAAGTAATCCAATCAACTTTATTAAAGCCATTGAGAACACTGGGTATAAAGTTCTAGAATCTTCAAGTGAAGAAACAATAGGCGAACAAAGTAATCATTACACCAAAAGTTTGATTATATCGACATTAGCTAGTATTCCATTGTTGCTTGCCATGTTTTTTCCTTATAATGGATATTTCCAACTTATTCTTTGTTTGGTAGTAGTTATTTTGGCAACCAAACATTTTGGCAAAACAGGTTTGGGCTCCATTAAAAATGGAGTTGCCAACATGGATGTTATGGTGCTTTTAGGCTGTTACTCTGCCTTTTTTCTGTCATTATACCACTTAATTATTGGCAACCCTAGTTTGTACTTCGAAACGGGTGCTGTAATTGTAACCTTGGTTCTATTTGGAAAATATGTAGAAAAAAACTCATTGGCAAAAACCCAAGATGCCATCAAGGCATTTTCAAAACTATTGCCCCAAAAGGCATTTAAAATCAAAAATTTAAATGAAAAAGAAGGAACTAATATCGATGTAAAAGATATAAAGCCTGGTGATTTTTTATGGGTGAAAGATGGTGAAAAAATTCCCGCTGATGGTGCCATTATTGAGGGAGAAGGGTTGCTTGATGAAGCCTTACTTACCGGTGAAAATGAAACAATACTTAAAGGAAAAGGACAGAAAGTAATTACAGGCTCTATCAATACAGAAGGCAATTTTGTTATGGTTGCTAATAAAGTTGGAGTGAATACCTACTTGTCTTCAATAATCGAGTTGGCTAAAAAAGCCCGCACTCAAAAACCAGAAATCCAATTAATGGCCGATAAAATATCAGCCATATTTGTACCAATTGTAGTTGTGATTTCAATAATTACATTGGTTGTTTGGCATTTTATGGGGGCCCCTTTCGAAGTTGCAGCTATTAATGCTATTTCTGTTTTGGTAATTTCTTGTCCATGCGCTATGGGTCTAGCAACACCCACTGCAATTGCTGTAGCTTTGGGAACAGGAGCAAAAAGCGGAATCTTTTTTAAAAGCAGTAAAGGTTTAGAGGCTCTTCATAAAGCAAAATATTTTCTTTTTGATAAAACAGGCACAATTACCCAAACTGAGTTAACCGTTGAAAACCTTATTACCTATCGTAATGAAAATGAACAAGAAATTATTAATGTAATTTACGGTTTAGAGCAATCTTCTTTGCACCCAATTGCAAAAGCTTTATTAAGTCATTATAAAAGCTTAAAAAAATTAAAACCTTTTATAAATACCAAAGAAATAAAAGGATTTGGTGTGGTTGGGGATGATTTAGAAGGCAATCATTATAGGATAGGAAATTTACAAACCGAATTTAACGGCATTGCAATAGAAAAAAATAATGTAATTATTGGGGAAATAATTATGAGTTCGATGATTAGAAATAATGCTAAAAAGGTTATTTCAAGTTTAGAATCTCAAAATATAGAAACCATATTAATTAGTGGAGACAATATTGAAAACTGCCAAAAAGTGGCTGATGAAGTAGGGATAAAAAAAGTATTTTCCTCGCAAAAACCTGAAGAAAAAATTAAGTTGGTTGATGAATACAACCAAAAGGGATTGACCATTTTTATTGGAGATGGAATTAACGATGGACCTGCATTAACCAAGGCTAGTTTAGGTATTTCGCTTGCAAAAGCAACTGATGTAGCAATCAATTCTGCTGATATTATAATTGAAGAGAAACAATTATTTACGAACCTTGACAAAGCCTTAAAATTATCTTCAAATAGTTTTTCTATCATAAAACAAAATTTGTTTTGGGCGTTTTTTTATAATGCTATGGCAATACCTTTGGCAGCTTTAGGTTATTTAAACCCTATGATAGCAGCGGGTGCTATGAGTTTATCAAGTTTATTTGTGATTACCAACTCGTTAAGGTTACGGAAAAGCATAAAATGAAAAAGCTAAATATTCTTTTTTTAAGCAGTTGGTATCCCAATAAAAAATCTCCAACACTTGGCAATTTTGTGCAAAGGCATGCAAAAGCAGTTGCCACTCAGCATAATGTTTTTGTTCTTTTTGCTACATCACTTCCAGATTTAAAGAAACCATTTTCAATTGAAAAAAACCAAGAAGGAAACCTTACTGAGGTTATTGTTTATTACAAAAATCCTTTAACCAAAATTGAAAAATTACTTTTTGTTTATAAGGCTTTGCAATTGGGCTTTAATGAGATAAGCAAAACTTGTAAATTAGATTTGGTTCATCTAAATGTGATAAGGCCTTTGGGCTTTTTTGCTCTATATTTAAAATGGTTTTACAAGTTAAAATATATTATAACTGAACATTGGACTGGCTTTTTACCTGAAAATAATTACTTTGAAACCTTGAGCTTATTTGAGAGAAAATTAATTCAAATAACAGGGAAAAAGGCGGAAAAAATTTGTCCTGTTTCTGATAATTTAGGACAAAACATGGGTTTAAAAGGTTTAGCAAATTATTACATCTCAATACCCAATGTGGTTGATTTTGAAATCTTTCATCCCCAAGAAAAAATAGGAAATTACTTTTTACATGTTTCGCATTTGAAACAAAATCACAAAAATATTTTTGGAACATTAGAGGCTTTTGAAAAGTTTACCCGAGATAGAAAGGACGTGGAATTAAAAATAGTTGGGGATGAAGAAACTCAGCATGTAGTAGAAAAAATAAAAAGTTTGGGAATTGAAACGAAAGTTGAAATTTTAGGAGCCCAACAATCTGAAGATATTGCTAAATTAATGCAAGGTTGTTTGGCATTTATTCTTTTTTCAAATTACGAAAACCTGCCTTGTGTTTTAGAAGAAGCCCAAGCTTGTGGTTCACGAATTATCTCTACAAATGTTGGTGGTATTGAAGAGCATTTTAAACACGATGAAGAAAATGTGTTTTTACTAAAACCAAATGAGGTTGATAAATTGGCTGAAGGATTAGAAATTTTCTATCAGAAACTTTACAGTTTTGAAAACAAGAAATTAAGAAGCGAAATGGCTAGACAGAAATTTTCGGTAGAAGCGATTGCTTCCCAATACAATTTAATTTACCAAACAGTAGTTTAAAGGCATGTTTAAAAACATTTTAACCACCTTTTCTTCTAAGTTTTTAATTGCCATTATGAATTTTGTTTTGGTAATCGTTACTTCAAAATACATGGGGGCCGAAATAAGAGGTGAGATTAGTTTGGTTGTTTTGGCAATTGCAATAATTACCATGTTAAGTGAAGTAATTGGTGGACCTGCCTTAATCTATTTAATTCCTAAAACCAACACAAAGCCATTGCTACTTCCCTCCTATTTATGGGGAATTGCTTCTGCTTTTATCATCAGCTTTGTTTTTAACCAGTTCAACCTAATTCCTGAAGGATATGGAATCCACATTTTGTTTTTAGGTTTATTGGCTATTGTAAAAGTTTCGAATAATATTTTACTCTTTGGCAAAAAGAAAATACTGCCTTTTAATATTATTCACCTTTCCTACTTTGTGGTTTTATTTTCAGTTGTGCTTTGGTATATTTTTCAAACCAACGAAAGAACTTTGATGATATACATCAAAGGACTTTATGCTGCTTCTATCATTGCTTTTCTGTTAAGCTCAATTTTCACTTTTATTTACATTGAAGGAAATGGAATTTTTCCTAGTAAAAATCATTTTAAAATATTAATAAAAAATGGTCTTCAGAACCAGTTAGCCAATATGTTTCATATTTTAACCAATAGAATAAACTTTTACATAATAGGCGTTACGGCGCTTATTGGAGTATATTCTACAGCCATTTCTTTTACAGAGGCATTATTACTTTTTAGCGGAAGTTCTGCAGGAATTTTAATGGCTGAAGTTGCCCACGAAAAAAACAAAAAAAGAAGTCAAAGGCTAACACTTGGTTTAGCAAAAATGAATTTTTTAATTACCTTCTTAGGATGGATTTTTTTGGTAATTCTTCCAAACGAATTATTTACTTACCTACTAGGAAAAGATTTTGAATCGGTAAAAAGTGTGATTTTATTATTAGGACCCGGAATTTGCTTTATTGCTTACAAAGCCCAAATGAGTCACTATTTTTCGGGACTTGGCAAAATATACATAAATGCAACCGCGTCCTTTTGTAGCTTGGTTATTAACCTTGTTTTTGCCATATTCCTAATTCCAAGGTTTGGTATTGAAGGTGCTGCGATTTCTGCTAGTATCAGCTATTTTGGAGCTTTAACTGTTTTAGGTTTCTACTTTAAAAAAGAAAGGCAGATTCCTACATCTTTTTTTATTCCACAACAAGATGAAATAAACTTAGTAAAGGAAAAAATATCGCAAATGTTTGGAAAAAAATTAGCCTAAGAGGGTTAAATCTTCAATTTGCAAAGGCCTTTCACAAACAAAACCTTCACCATATTTAGCACCAACAGGTCTGCCCATTTCTTTTGCCCTGCCTTCTAAAAACTCAAAAAAATCTTCGCCAGAAATAGGTGTTACAGGCTCTTTTGAATCTGCAGAGTAAAACTGAGATGAAAATGCATTTATAGATTCTATTTTTTGTGACCAAACCTCTGTTACATCAACCACAATATTCGGTTTCATGTAATAATCTTGAATGTAATGTAAAACCAAATTAGGCCTCCATGCTTCTTGAGGAACCCCGTCTGTTTTAGTTTCAATTTTTCGTAAACCAGATAAAAAACAAGCGTCAGCAACTAATCTTGCTCCTCGGCCATGGTCAATATGCCTATCAGTTAACGCATTTGCTAAAACCATAGTCGGTTTATATTTTCTTAAGGCTTCAATTATTTTAATTTTATTTTCTTGGTTATTTTCAAAAAAACCATCTCCAAGGTTTAGGTTTTCTCTTACTGAAATACCTAAAATTTTTGAAGAATTTTGGGCTTCAATTAACCTAAGAGAAGCGCTTCCTCTTGTTCCAAGTTCACCTTGCGTTAAATCAACAATACCAACTTTTTTTCCTTGCTTGGTTAACTTTAATAATGTACCCGAACAACTTAACTCTACATCATCTGGGTGAGCGGCAAAAGCCAAAACATCTAATTTTATTTCCATTTAGGTTAGGTAAAATTTTAAACAATATTAATAAAGCCAATTAACATGGATGCATAATAATTGTTTATACAACTATTGTATCGGTTAGGATAGTTTTGCCTTTTTGGGTTTGTAGAAATTAACAAGCAAAACAGGTAATAATAATAAGTCTGCCAATACTGCAAATAGCAATGTCATGCTTACCAAAACCCCTACGTAAAAGGTACTTGCAAAGGTTGAAAACACCAAGCTAATAAAGCCTGAACACAAAATAATACTTGTAACAACAATTGCTTTTCCTGTAGAAATATAGGTTCGTTTAAGGGCATATAAAAGGCTTTTGCCTTTGTTTAACTCAAGTTTTAGCTTGCTCATAAAATGTATGGTATCATCTACAGCAATACCAAAAGCTATTGTAAAAATTATTGAGGTAGAAACCTTTAAATCAATTCCAGAGAATCCCATTACTCCCCCAATTAACAGTAGTGGTAAAATATTTGGGATCAAAGCAATAATCACAATGTCAGGGCTTTTGTACAAAAAACCCATAATAAACCCAATTACTAAAAATGCTATCACCAAACCCATCATCATATCTCCTGCAAGGGTTTCGTTGTTTTTATCAATTAGCAATGCTGTACCAGTTAATTTGAATTCATACTTATTATTTAGACCTTCCTTTTCTAAAAACTGATAAAATTTCTGGTTGTATTGCTTAATAGTTTTTCCTCCTAAATCTTCCATTTTACCGGTAAATCTCATTTCAGTAGCATTATTTGCGATGAAGGATTCAAGCTGCTTACTTTTTTCCATTCTTGAAATAATTGGCATCAACTTTTGATATTCCATTTCTGTTTCAGGTACAGAATAAAACTGAGGTTTACCGCCATGCATAGCTTGGTTGGCAGTTTTTACAAAATTCACAATTGAAACTAAAAATCCAGCTTTATACTCATCTTTTAAATATTGATTTACCTTATTAAGTTGAACAACATTATCGTAATTGAAAATATTATTGGTTGAGTCTTTTGTTTTCACAAATAATTCAAATGGCCTAACACCTGCAAATTTCTTTTCAAAAAAAACAAAGTCTTTTTTGTGAGGATCACCATCTGATAAGTCTTCAAGTAAAAAATTATCAACTTCTATTCTGCTTATCCCGACAAGGGAAACCACAAAAACTAGCAAAGACCCTATTAAAATTGATTTTCTATTTGATAATGTAAATCTTAAGGCCCAATGCATTTTGGGATACCAAAAAAGTTTATTGTTTTGATTGCTAGCTATGTCTGGTTTCTTGTTAAGCATTAAAATGGCAGGTAGTAAAGTAAATGCCAAGAAAAAAGCTAAAAAAACACCAATAGAGGTATATATTCCAAACTCTTGAATAGGGCCAATACTTACAGTAAGCAGGGTTAAAAAACCTACTGCTGTTGTAAACGAGGTTAAAAATGTGGCTAACCCAATTTCTTTAAAAGTAATTTTTAGCGCTTGGGTTTTGGAAAGCCCATTACGCAACTCCTCTAAGTACCTAGAAATTATATGAACTATATCTGAAATTCCTACAACAAAAAGAATGGTTGGCAAAATTGCTGTTAAAACGTCAATTGGTTTGCCAGTTAAACTCATAGCAGCCAATAGTAACAATCCTGTTAACAATACAACTGCAATAGGAACCCAAACACCCCAAAAGCTTCTAAACGAAATCCACAGAAACACAATTAAAATTATAAGCGACAATGAAATAAACAATGATAGCTCTGTTTGCATTTTAGTAATGTAATAAAGCTGCCCAGTCATTCTACCAGCTGTTCTGATGTTATAAAACTCAAAATTTTTGAGTTTTTTGAGTAATGCTCGAGCCAATACATCGCTATCGTCTTTGGTCATTCGGGGAGCTGTATTAATCAACAAAGAAACCGCTCTAGCATCGGTAGAAAAAAAGCTTCCAATTAAATCAGGACTTTGATAAATTCTAGCTGAGTCTGTACCATATAACTCTGGTTTGCTAACATGAATATAAGGAACCTCAATTGGCCCAAAAGGCCCTACAATTAAACTTTTTAAGCGAGTTGGGGAGCTTACACTATTGGTAAAAGGAAGCGTTTCTAAAGTATCTGTTAACCTTTCAACTTCTTGTAAAAATTCTTGGTTAAAAACAGAAGTTTCATTTTCTAGACCAACTAAAATAAAATCAGTGTCTGGAGTAAATTTTTGACGATAATCTAAAAAGAATTTTAAGTCTTCATCTCCTTGAGGGAAGAACTTTTCGAAATCGTAATTAAACTGAAGCTTTGGAATTTGAAAAGCCGCAAAAACAGTAATTATACCCAATAGAAGCAAGGTTCTTTTGGCTAGTTTTTTTTCTTTCATTCTTAGGCTAACAATTTTATGAGGCTGGTGTTTTAAGATTACAAAAAAAAGTTTTTTTTAGGGGCAAATTAAAAAACAAGAAATAAAAAACCCCGCAATACAAAAAGTATTGCGGGGTTAAAAAAAATAACCTGTTATATTACTTAGCTTTCTCTTCAGAAACTTCTTCAAAGTCTACATCGGTAACTTCGTCAGCAGCATTTCCATCAGGGTTTGCTTGTTGAGCATTACCTTCTGGGCTTCCGCCTTGAGCACCTGCAGCTTGCTGAGCAGCATACATTTCTTGAGATGCAGCTTGAAAAACGGTATTAAGTTTTTCCATTGCACCATCAATTGCCGCAACATCTTGACTTTGGTGAGCTGTTTTTAATTCAGCCAATGCATCTTCAATTGGTTTTTTCTTGTCTTCAGGAATTTTATCCCCAAATTCTTTCAATTGTTTTTCTGTTTGGAAAATTAAATTATCAGCATTGTTAAGTTTTTCAACTTTTTCTTTTGCTTTATTATCGGCATCAGCATTAGCCTCCGCTTCTCTTTTCATTTTATCAATCTCTTCAGGAGAAAGTCCTGTAGAAGCTTCAATTCTGATACTTTGCTCTTTGTTGGTAGCTTTATCTTTTGCTGAAACATTTAAAATACCGTTTGCATCAATATCAAAAGTTACTTCAATTTGAGGAACTCCTCTTGGTGAAGGTGGAATACCATCTAAATGGAATCTACCAATAGTTCTGTTATCTTTTGCCATTGGTCTCTCACCTTGAAGTACGTGAATTTCAACAGAAGGTTGATTGTCTGAAGCTGTAGAGAAAGTTTCAGATTTTCTAGTTGGAATTGTAGTGTTAGACTCAATTAATCTAGTTGAAACACCACCCATTGTTTCAATTCCTAATGAAAGTGGAGTAACATCTAATAACAATACATCTTTCACTTCACCTGTTAAAACACCACCTTGAATAGCAGCACCAATTGCAACAACCTCATCTGGATTAACACCTTTTGAAGGCTCTTTGCCAAAGAATTTTTTAACGGCTTCTTGTATAGCAGGTATTCTTGTAGAACCTCCAACTAAAATAACCTCATCAATATCGCTTGGTTTTAAACCTGCATTTTCTAATGCTTTTTTGGCAGGAGCAATAGTTCTTTGGATTAAACTATCGGCTAATTGCTCAAATTTTGCTTTGCTTAAAGTTCTAACTAAGTGTTTTGGAACTCCATCAACAGGCATAATGTATGGCAAGTTAATTTCTGTTGATGAAGAACTTGACAATTCAATTTTAGCCTTTTCAGCACCTTCTTTAAGTCTTTGAAGTGCCATTGGGTCTTTTCTTAAATCAATATTTTCATCAGCAATAAACTCTTCTGCCAACCAATCGATAATTACGTTGTCAAAATCGTCTCCACCAAGGTGAGTATCACCATCTGTAGATTTTACTTCAAATACGCCATCTCCTAATTCAAGTACAGAAACATCATGCGTTCCTCCACCACAATCGAAAACAGCAATTTTAATGTCTTGACCTTTTTTATCTAAACCATATGCTAAAGATGCAGCGGTAGGTTCGTTAATAATTCTTCTAACTTTTAAACCTGCAATTTCACCAGCTTCTTTGGTTGCTTGTCTTTGAGAATCGTTAAAGTAAGCTGGTACTGTAATTACAGCTTCTGTAACTTCATGTCCAAGATAATCTTCAGCAGTTTTCTTCATTTTTTGAAGAATCATGGCAGAAATTTCTTGAGGGGTATAGTTTCTATCGTCAATTTTTACTTTAGGTAAATTTTTGTCTTGAACTATTTTATAGGAAACTCTTCTATCCTCACCATTAATTTCAGCGAAAGACAAACCCATAAATCTCTTGATGGAGTTTATAGTTTTTTCAGGATTTGTAATTGCTTGACGTTTTGCAGGATCTCCTACTTTTCTTTCGCCATCTTTCACAAAACCTACAATAGAAGGTGTTGTTCTTTTTCCTTCGCTATTAGTAATTACCACTGGTTCGTTACCTTCCATAACTGCAACACAAGAATTGGTAGTACCTAAGTCGATTCCAATAATTTTACTCATATCTTTTTATTATTATTTGCTATTAAAATTCAAGTTGGCACTTTTCAACATTTATGCCATGCCAAAATCAGCCAATTATTTGTGAAACATTGGCACACTTAAAAAAAAATAAGGAGATTATTTGAGGTTTTGTGACAAAAAGACAGCAATTAGTTACAAACTACGCCTTCAATAAATCCTTTATTTACAATGCCCTCAACTTGCTTTTGTTCGTCTTCGTTTTTAAGAGCAAACTCACCTTCTAAAAGAATTTTTAACGATTCCTTATTCAAGTCAAATCCTAGCTCACCGCCCGGAAAATCTTCGATAGTGTTAAATGTTGTTCGAGCGGAGAATATTCCCAATCCATTTTCAATGTTTGTAAAAGGAGGTCGCGCTTGAAAAACCGCTGCCTCAGGCGAGTTTACTTCCATGTAA
>Ga0209533_1001354_pt1 | contig 22868 bp, 25 predicted proteins | sample COG_04_FD_184748 | JGI IMG/M metagenome (GOLD analysis project Ga0209533, IMG submission 184748) | Pelagic Microbial community sample from North Sea - COGITO 998_met_04 (SPAdes) (version 2) | ecosystem: Environmental > Aquatic > Marine > Neritic zone/Coastal water | place: Helgoland, sampling...
GCTATTGTTGAACCACCAAGTGAATTTCCGCTAGGTGTATTTGTATTAAACGGTGATTGAATCCACGATGGTGATGCTACACCAACCCAATATTCACCCTTAGAATCTGTCCATGGCGTTGCTCCTGGTTGTCCACCACCACTTAATTGTTCCATCATTTTTTTACCATTACACATACATGCAGTAGCTGAACCAAACCCGAAATCGGTTGTGCTTGCTTTTGCTATTAATTTTTCGTCTTTTAAATCTATCGGTTGACATAATTCATGACAAGAATAATTCGGATAATTTGTTGTACAATTCGATACACAAGAATCAAATGACTTTGTTTTATCCCATGGTTTAAACTTCGGACAGTTCCAATCAGATGGTTTAATAGATGTTAGAGTAAACATGTCGCCATTACTTTGATCTTCAATTACTGATATTTCATTACAGTCTATCTTTTTCGTTGATATAGGCTTGGTTAATTGATATCTACTGCCCTTAATTTGTTTAAAATATGTATTAGAATCACTTACCAGATAAGGTGGTTTATGTTTTTGACACTTCTTATTATTTAGCATCCATGTACCACCGCTTCTATTACACGTCAACTCATTACACGCGTTCCCATCATCATACCACATATCAGTTGGTCCTTTACCAGGATAACAGCATATATTTGTTGGTTTCTTACTTTTAATCCAGTAAGAATCCTGATTTAATTCCTTTTTAGAACATACACCACCCGTTGGAATAGGGTCACAATTATCGCAACCAGTAGTTTCATTGCAACAGGATGTATTCTCTTTATTTGTACATACCGGTAAACATTGTGCATAATCGTAAGATGTACTTTTTCTTAGACATTCTGACCCAATTGGACAACAACTTAATGTACTACAATCGCCATATAAATTGGCAATCTCACCTACTGAACACTCCGGTTTAGATTGTATACATGGTGCCTCTGAAAATGAATGATTGCATTTTGGTAATTGTTTATTTTTTTGTGGAGGCCAATCAGATGCCGCCGGTGATGGAACAAATTTTGGACAAGTCATTTATAATTAAATAATATTTTAAAAATGAAAAAATGAAAAAATTAATTAATTAATTGGTAATTTATTTACTTTATTTACTTTATTTACTTTATTTACTTTATTTACTTTATTTTTCGTTTAATTCAAGTAAACATTTCTCAGTTAATTCATTTCGTGGAGTATGTAGATGTAATTCAAACCATTTTGGATGGTCCTCGGACTTTTGATAGTTCCAAAATTTAATTCCAGTTTTTATTACTGGAATATTCAATTTATTTAAATGAAATCCTAACCAAGTATCATCAATGCTATAACAATTACTTGGGATTTTTTCATTTTTTAATTTTTTTATAATTGAGTAATTTGTTAAAAGTCCCCCAAATCCTTCTGGTTCAATAAAATTAGCTTGACGTATTGCTGAGTTAGCTAATAAAACATTTTTATTCTTTAATTGATTATAATGATTAATATTATCTTTTAAAACATTTGGGGTCAAAATTATATCATCATCGCATATAAATATTATGTCAGAATCAATTAATCCTCGTTTATCTAACAAACCTAAAAATTTTGTTGCAGGGCCATTTTCAATTGTTTTATTTATTTTAATATAAGAATCCTTTTTTACCCATTCTGGTATTACATATTTTTTACTATTAGTTGGTATATGTAAACAAATGTAATCTGCTTTTAATTCTTGATTTTTTAAAGTCTGTATAACATTATAAAAATGGTCTGATATAAGTCTTTCTGGTAATGTTGTTAATGAAATTATGATTTGACTATTTCTAAATTTTTCTGATATTTTTTTAGTCATTATAAGAACTAAAACGACTAAACTAAGTAATATAATTATAATTATCATTTATATAAAGTAAATATTAAAAAAGTAAGTATAATTCGGATATCTGTTATTTCACTGTATCAATAACACTGCTTCGGGTATTACAAAAAGTTTTATCTTGACAAAATAAACCACAAATCATATTATCACTATTACTTTTATATCCAGAAAGATACCATGAATATATGTACCCTTTTGAATTTAGAAAATAAAGTAGATCATCAATCGGTAGATTAATAATATTCTTTAACATATAATTATAAATTATATTTATACTTTCTTTTGTGAATAAAATTGCATGTGAGCCAGAATCAAAGTTATTTTTAGATTTCCATTCTTTGGTGTCTTTATGACATTCACTTTTACATCGATTATTATATCCAAAATAATAAATGTCTTTTCCTTGTTTAGGTAAGTTTTGTAATGCTTTGTTTATTTCAAATTTAAAATTATAATTTATAGTCGGAAGAGCATCATCTTCATACCACATAGTATAATTATTATTTTTATTTTTTTCTAAAAATTGAAGAAAACTTGCAGTTAATCCATATGCGCCTTTTCTTTCTATAAATTTTTTACAATTAAAATTAATATTTGGATATTTTTTTTGAATATAATCAAAATCATTGGTACCATGTAGAGCTGGATTTATCTGTGGAATTGGTAAATTATTATTAGAATGAGTGTTTATGAATTTTTTTACTCTTTGATTAGATTTAGGACAACTTATCAAAGTAGTGACAAATGAATTTTTAAAATAATAATTAATTAAATTTATTTTTGAAAAATTATCACTTTTACGATTATTGTATAAACAAAAAGATGATATAATAATTAATACTACTACCGCGATGATAAATAATAATAACATATATAATAATAACATATATAATAATAACATATTATTTAAATTAATAAGTATGTTATTATTATTTATCATAATTAGGATATCTGTTATTTAATATTCTTTTTTTTCTAATTCAAAATATTTATTTATAACATCTATTTCTATCTGTTCTTCTTTTTTAATATCAGAAAACTGTTTCATATATATATTAGCATTGTTAATTATTTGTTTACATTTATCCTGATTATCATTACACCAATTTAATTTTTCTTCTAAATCACTAAAATCATCTTTTAATAATACATAATGATAGTCAGGTATTAATGTATCTTCCATTAACCAACTTACTACATTTGGTTTTGCCATAAATACTAAACTATTTGAATTTAATTTCCAATTTATTCCAGAATCTTTATCATTTCCTTCAATTGAAAGTAAATATTTATATTTTAAAAATTCTGTAATACTTGATGAACCTTTAACATATTTTTTATACTCATGTTTATTCTGTGCAATAACAGATAAGCCAACATCTATATTTATATTTTTGTTAAACCATTTTTCAATTAAACTAAATCTGTTTGCTGGATTATGTTTTTGACCTGTGGTATTTCCTCTCCAAAATACTTTATTTTCTTTTTTATCAAAATCGGTGTCCAATGGCCGATTATAATAATTACCCCAATGACGCTTATAGTTCATACATCTTAATATAACAGAATTTTTACTAACTATATTACGAGTTTTACATAATATTAAATTTAAATTTGGTTCTCGTATGTCTCCAGGAGCGATATTAAAAGATTTATTTACATTATTTGTTTTAATTAATAAATCTTTAAAGGGTGAAATATAAACCTGTTCGTTAATATCTGAATTACTTCGCAATTCATTAATTTTTATTGTACTTGATTTTTTTATATTACCTAAATCAGTGGATAAATAATAGTCTACTCGATCTTGAACGTCTGGTATAATATCCGGTGTAAAATTATTAAGTTTTTTGATTGATAATGCAATTAAAATTAATAGAATTAAAATTAATATAATTAAAAATATTATATTCATTATTTATAAAATGAAAATATTTTAATTTTAATTGCGTTATTAATTATACAACTTATGAGAAATAAATCTAAGTTTAAAGAAAAATTAATCAAGATTCAGTTATAATAGGAGATTGTGCCAGAAATATATCTAAATATTTACCAAAAGTGTAAATAATAAAAATGGTAAAATCAGTTCATAACACTTACCCGAACCAAAAAGAACAGTCAGATTGGCACATGATAGAAATAAAATTATTAAGTTTTTTGATTGATAATGCAATTAAAATTAATAGAATTAAAATATTATAAATTTATATATATATATGTCCGATAGTGTATTATTAAAAACGTTACCGCGTATCCCTTCTATCATTTACACTTTCTGGGAAGGCGACCTCACCGTGATTGCGGATCTATGTATTAAACTGATGGGGCGAATGAACCCACATTGGCGTGTCGTAGTGCTTGACTCAACTTATCTGTTAGAACGCCCCAGTGGCTACGACGCTCTTTCGGTGCAAGCAAAATCGGACTGGGCGCGTACGTCTATGATCGCCGAAACGGGTGGAGTGTGGCTAGACGCAACGTGCATAATGCTTCGACCAATTGAATCATGGGTGGATGTCAACAGCGAAGCTCTGCACGCATTCTTGGTGCCTTTCGGGTGCGACGTCGCGGAGAGTTGGGCATTTGCGGCTCCATCCAATTGCTTACTTGTCCAGCGGTGGAGAGATGAGTTTCGAAACGCCATCGTAGGCGGATTCAAGATGTTCAATCGCACACATGACATCCCAGAGTGTCTCACTAACAGGCTACCATATCTCACTATCCACCAGGCGCTCCACGTTGCGCGACAGGAACTTCCGAACGAACCCGTCCACCTGTTGCCGAGCACATCGGACGAGGGACCGTATGGGATAGCGGAGCGTTGCAAGTGGGACAATTCGAAGATTGTGCATGCATTGTCGTTATTGAACCTTGATCAGCTGTCCATGCCGTTTATCAAACTAAACGGGCAAATGACAAAAAAAATTAAGTTTGACCTGTCAGCGAAGCCCGTTGGACACATAGAAAAACTTCTCGGAGCCAAGTTTGTCAAGAAAAGAAACATTTTAAAGTTCATTGTAATCGTGGTTTGTATTACAGTATGTTTCTTTGTTCTGAAACTTATATTATAATATGCATCTGTAATTTATTTAAGATAAAAAGTGTTCCGGTTTTATCATCATAGAAAACTCTGATGCTCTCCCTCAACCATTCGCTCTGTTAAGATCTCCATTCGAGAATAGTCTGTCCGTAGGAATAATTATTTAATATTAATTATTCTAAGGTATATTTGGTGGCTTCTATCGTTTCATGTGGGAACCTGACCGTCTAATTTTCCAACAAATAACTCATCATCATCATCGCTGGAATCGGTTGTTGTAATTACTTTGTTTTAATTAAAATTTGTATTACTTATTTTGTCACTTACTTCTACAAAAATACATTCGGATAATAAACGCCATTTTCATTCAGTCCCTCTTCAAAATGTGCAAATGCTGAACCAGTTCCAAAACTATTTTCAATCAACAGTATTTATATTATTGTCGATTTTAACATTTACACTTCAATTTAAAATAAACTATAAATAAAGTTATTAAAACAATAAGTATTATACTAAAACATTTTATATTATAAAGTACTATTCTATAATGCGGTTGATTATAAATATTACTGTTCGCGTCTGTATTACACAGCTTACATTCGACGTCATTATTTAAAAATGATTCATGAATTGATTGTCTTGTTGTCGCTTTTTTTTCCATTAATAGATTTAAAAACGAATGCGTACATAAATAAGAAAATGCTGCATCTAATTGAACTTCTATTGGATTATTTATAAAATTTAATATAACTTTTATACCTTTTGGAGACCAAACCACCGAGTGTGTACAGAAAAAAACGCCTTTATAATTTATAAAATCATTTGATAAGTCTGAAATAGTTTCATTACTTAGACTTCCACCTGCATTATTTGGAACTACTTCTGAATTATCGGATAGTATTTCTGAATTAGATTCATTTTTCGCAGGTTTTTGGTTTATAAGTTTTTTTGTCGGTTTATGAATATGCCCCCCAAAGATTGCACAATCAAAATTAAAATCTGACTTTAAACTTTCTATCTTACGTGAAAACTCATTTAAATTTTTAATTAAACAATCTTGTTCACATATTAACACATTTTCTTTTGTCCCTTTTAAGTCGCTTATTAATTTTCTATATGTCAAATATAATCCAATTCCTCCTAATCCGGGAAATGCAAAATGGTCTTTCCTCCCATTTATTAAGTCATTATAACTTCTGAACGTTATTATATTTTTTTGGAAAAGTTCCAATGGGTCTCTTTTACGAGTATCTATGGCGGGTACAATTGTGACATTATTAAAATATTTATGAAAGTCGAAGGCAGTTTCTCCATTTATTGAAATTATATAAACTGGAATATTTAGTTTGTCCATTATTAATAATAAATATATTAATAATAAAATATTTATATTTTTCTGTCATGACTTAATGCACTTAAAAATAAACAGACTTACCAAAAACAGACTTACCAAAATCAAAAAACCAACATTTAATGGAGATTCGTTATTATTTCTATATTCGTTATTATTTCTATATTCGTTATTATTTCTATATTCGTTATTATTTCTATATTCGTTATTATTTCTATATTCGTTATTATTTCTATATTCGTTATTATTTCTATATACTTTATGAACATATTTATTGTTGGGTAAATCCTTGACATTTACATGAGTCTTAGTACCATTTCCAATATTATAATATTTATTATTATTATTGCAAAGTATACTTTGTAAAGCAAATTCTTCTACACAATGATTCCAATTAAATAAATCGGTTTTTATATTTGTTTGTTTTTCTAAAAATTTAACAATAATTAAACAGCTTTTATAATTAAATACCAATCCCTCGTGTTCAGAACGTGAAAAATATAAATCTTTTTCAATTATATGTTTCGCCAATTTAGTATTTAATAATTTATCGCCATAAATATTATTATTCCAATGCCATTCATTTTTATTTAATTTACTATATTTTATACATTCATTCTCTGATTTAATAAATCTATTATCAAATTTATTATAAAATAAATTTCTCGATGACAAAATTATAAAATAGTTAAATTTAAAATTTTGTATAGCGTAAGTTAAATTACTATAAATACCTTTAAACAGTGAACCATGAAATGTTTTTTTATCAAAATATTCATTATTAATATATATATTTTTCATCGAATTAATCTTTTTATTTTTAATTAATCTTTTTATTTTTAATTAACTCCTTATACATAAATAAATTGCAATTTAATATAACACAATATGATTCTATTACATATTTGTTTATGTTATATAATTGTTTAAGTAAGAATTCTATATTTTCGTGAACATTAATAGAAAATGTAAAATTGTATCTATTTCCACATTTTAACCAACCGGGTTCTCCAATTGATGACATATATAAGTAACAAATAAATAATAAATAATAAATAAATATAATTTGTATTTATATATGACAAACTGGCAAATTATAAATATACCCGGATTAACAAATTTACTTCCGCGACAATATTCTTTATGGATGGATGTTACTGGTATTTCAAGTCGTAGTTCAAGAAGTGGTCGCCAGCATACTTCTGGTGAGAGTTTTCATATAATGATTCGGTCTAATAAAAATGTACAAGAACCACGATTGGCATTTGCATTATTTAAGTTTACATCTGATTATATAGATCGAAATGCACCAGAAGATCCAACTTATAGGGATGAAGATAAAGAAATATATTTGTCTTTTCTTGGATCACATATTTCAGGAGTAGGATTAGGTCATTTTTTAATGTATTGTGTATCGGTGATAGCAAAAAGGTATTTTCCAATAGAACAACAAGCGAGAAGAATGGTAATTGGTCTATCAGATGAAACGGGAACAATCGGGGAAAAAAACAATATATATATTAAATTGGGGTGTCAACCGGTTGATGAGGCAAATGACCTCTCATGTAATGTAAATGATGTTTTAAAAACATTTGATACATTTATAGACACTTATTTAAATAAAGGTTTTTTTGTAGATAATATTACTAAGACACAAATATCACTAATGACAAAAAAAAAAATATTAAAATTAAGAATACAATCACCAAAATACTATCCAGGGTTTAAAAAAATGCCAATAACAAAAGATGTACCAGAAGATTTATCTATTGATGAAATACGTAAATTAATTGAAGATTATAAGTTAGATAATTAAAAATTATTCATTTGGAAAACATGTTTTATTTAATTTTATTTTATTTTATTTAATTTTATTTAATTTTATTTAATTTTATATTAATACGAAATGGTATCTTCGGGATTAACAAGAAAAATGCTTGTGGATAAATGTCAAATAACAGGAACGACAGATAATGTTTTAATTGGTAATCAAACATTAACTGAATTACTTGATAATGACAAAGTAGTGATTGGCGGAGAGGGATTTGGGAATGTATTAGTTACTGACCCAATTACAAAAGAAGTTATCAATTATTCAAATTTATTATTAACATCAAATAATGAAGTAATAAGTTCTAGCAATTTTATACCAAGTATTAATAATACATTTTCACTTGGTAATTTAAATAATCGGTGGAAAGAAATATATGTTGGTCCAGGTACAATAAATATATCAGGACCACTGGATACAGATGCTTTGGCTACTCTTGGTTCTGATGAAAACGGTGTCGCTTATACACAATTTGGTTTTGCTTCTCCGTTTTTAAATGTTGGTGCATCTGAATTAACCCCGGGTGTTGTAGGAGGGTGGAAAATATCTACAACGGGTGAGCAAAGTACTCCTTCTTATGATTTAGTTGCACAAGAAATTGATATTGGCGGTGGGCCATCAGGTCCGATATATTCTTTACTTTCGCGGGGAGAACAAGGAGCAACAGGAGCAACAGGAGCAACAGGAGCACAAGGAGCAACAGGAGCAACAGGAGAACAAGGACCACAAGGTGATACAGGAGCACAAGGTGATACAGGACCACAAGGTGATACAGGACCACAAGGTGATACAGGACCACAAGGTGATACAGGAGCACAAGGTGATACAGGACCACAAGGTGATACAGGACCACAAGGTGATACAGGAGCAACAGGAGCACAAGGTGATACAGGAGCACAAGGTGATACAGGACCACAAGGTGATACAGGACCACAAGGTGATACAGGAGCAGACGGAGCAACAGGAGCACAAGGAGCAACAGGAGCAGACGGTGATACAGGACCACAAGGTGATACAGGAGCACAAGGTGATACAGGAGCAGACGGAGCAACAGGAGCAGACGGAGCAACAGGAGCAGACGGAGCAACAGGAGCACAAGGTGATACAGGACCACAAGGTGATACAGGACCACAAGGTGATACAGGAGACACTGGTTCAAAATTAATAATTGGTGGTGGTAGATGGGACAATATTGACAAAAATAAGACCAGGTATTTTACAATAGGGGGAGGTAAGTGTGTAGATATGCCTGACGAATATGGATGTTTATATAGTGTTCCAATTTCTGGGAAAATAACAGAATGGAGTATAAATTTAAATGATGCCCCAGGTGCCGGTGAGAGCTATAAATTTACATTAAGAAATAATCAAGTAAATCAATCAACTTCGGATCTAGTTATTTCTGGTACAAATCGAACCGGTTCTGTGACTAGTATTTCAATTAATTATAATAGTGGGGAGAATTTGTCAGTTGTAGCAACAGGTAGCTCGAATTCTACTAAAACAGAATTAACCTGGTCTGCATTATTTAATATTTTATAACTCTTAACTAGTAGAATCTTTGTATACATGTAGTTTTAGTGTCACAATTTAATCCCACTTAGTATATCTATACATGCAGTTTTAGTGTCACAATTTAATCCCACTTAGTATATCTATACATGCAGTTTTAGTGTCACAATTTAATCCCACTTAGTATATCTATACATACAATTAAAAAAATAAAAATAAAAATAAAAATAAAAATAAAAATAAAAATAAAAATAAAAAATAATGTTTTTAAAACTATTTATATTACTTATTTTTAACAATAAGTATTGTTTCAAGTGTTATATCATTAACAAAAGATAGTCCACCAAGTCCGCCAGGTCCAAGTCCGAGCCCACCGTCACATATACAAATTAATAAATATGTGAAATTTGGTTTAGCTCCGGCTTCAAACGTTAATACATTTAAGCCGGGACCGTCAAGACCTATACCATTAACAGCTATTATAGATGAACTTGATATATTTTGGGATTGGCAATCAGCATACAATAAAACTAATTTATACGATATAAGTATAATAGATGCAGTAGCGAATAAGAAAAAAAAATAATATTATAGCTAAATATATGCCTATGCAATGGACTGTTAATAGTAAATCGACAAGTGACGTAGTGAAATATTTAGATGATATGCGATCATCAATTGGTGCCGATAATAAACCAAAATATGTATTAAGTTGGAATGAGCCTGATATGATTGGTACTATTTTACCCGCAAGTGCAACCGGGCAGGCAGACACAGGTGCAAGTTCAGCTGGATTTTGGAATGGAACTGCACTGAAATATTTTGTTTATGGTAATGCATCAGATGGTGATTTAACAAAAATACAAGAAAATCATTTTAAATTTTTTACACCTATTTTTAATCATCATCATCTATTAAACATTTATTATATTTTTTTGATAATTCATCATTTTTATTTATAAAACAATCAAAACATAAATTTATTGCTCTTCGTGAATATCGAATAGTATTATCCTTATCATATTCTTTACCACAACCACCAACACAAATACTTCTTTTAAATTTTCCCCCAACCAAGTTTTGTAACCAATATGATTTATTAACTAAATCTCTTATAATTTTTTTCTTTTTATCGTAGTATATTTTATATTCTATATCTTTTGTATATTTCATAAAATATTGACAAGGTTCATTTTGTATATCAAACTTTTCTTTAATATCAGACCACATATTTTTTTTAGCACATCTAAAATACAAATAATTATGTTGTTCATTCTTATTTATATCACAAGGTAATCCGCAATGACATAAAGGTAAATTTTTTATATATTCATTTATTGGTAAAGAATATTCAACATCAAAACGAGTATATTTTCCACCTCTTATTTTTTTCCAATTACCTTTATTATTTAACATTAAACATTCAGTTATGTTGTTTTCAATAAATAAATGATCATATTCATCATCGTATTCTTCATCTAAATTATTAAACTCTTCCAATAATTTATTATTCCTATTAAAATAAATATTACAAATATTATTTATCACTCTATTATTATATTCCAGAAATTTACCTAATATAGATACTTTATAAATTGCTACAATACTTTCAGGTATATAAATAGACGTATTTAGACCACCTTTACCTTCATTATGTTCCCAAAATCGTCTATATAACCTCTTTGTTTCCCCAACATAATAATAATCATTCTGGCATTTTAATATATATATCCAATGCATTTAATATATAATATTTTAATACCTTTAAATTTTCTTAAATTTTTAAAAAAATAATTAGTTCCTAAAAGAAAAGCGGAACATACATCCTACACATCAATTTTTCATGATATTAAAGTTGCTACACCAGTGATGGCAAATGGCCCTATACTTAGTCAAAATATAATATGTGTTTCTAATAAACCAACTTCGGGTACAGAAATTAATCTGCAGACCCCCATCTCTACCAATTATAATTTTTACTTAAAAAAACAACATATTAATAAGTATAAAATGGTAAAAATCATTTCAATCGAGGGTAATATAGGTGTGGGTAAAAGTACATTAATTAAAAAAGTTATGGAAAATTTTACCCAAGATTCCAATGTTGTATTTTGTATGGAAGACCTAAGTCTGTGGAATAGTATAAAAGACCCGGAAGGAAAAAATATTTTTGAATTATACTATAATAATCCGAAAGAATATTCATTTCCTTTTGAAATTACAACTTTAATATCAAGACTTAAACAATTAAAAGAAGTTGAAAAAGATAAATTAGTTATAGTAACAGAAAGATGCATGTATACAGACAGAGATGTATTTGCAAAAATGTTATATAATCAGAATAAAATTTCTGATTTGAATTATCAAATATATAATTTACTTTTTGATACAGTTAATGAATATTATGACATTACACATTTTTATATAAAAATAAATCCAGAAATTGCTTACGAAAGAGCAGTAAAAAGAAATAGACCCAATGAATTAGTTGATTTAAATTTTTTAAAAGAATGTCATAAATATCACGAAGAATGGTTAAATAAAAAAGATAATGTAATTATTGCTGAGGAACTTGACATACAGTCTCTTAGTATTAAATTGAATGATATTATAATGTAAAAATGAACAGTAAAAAGACTGCGAAGATTCGGTAGTACAAAAGAATAATAATAATAATATTTAGTAATAATAAATGGATATTATTTATTTATTATTACCCATTGTTTCAGGATATTCTACAACGTTATTTTGTAAACCAGGAAGTAACGCAGGAAAAGTAGTTAAATTTAGACCACCTAGTTATATATTTGGGATAATTTGGCCTATTTTATATATTATGTTAGGATTGGCGTGGATATATTCAAAAGAACAATCTTTAATATATTTATCAATTACAATTTTATTGTGTTCTTGGTTAATATTATATTCATGTATTAAAAATAAATTGAGTAGTCTTTATATTTTATTTTTAATATTAATGATGTTGTGTTTTGCTTATACTAATTCTAATAAAATATCAAAAAATTTAATAATACCATTCATTATATGGATTTTATTTGCTATAATATTAAGTGTTTTTGAATTTAATTAGTATAATTAACTTCTACTAATTCAATAAATTATTCAACCGCATACGGTACGACTAAAATACCATATTCATCAACACGTTCATACATTTTTGTTAAATAAAATAAGTTTACAATAGTCTCATCTTTTATGATACTACTGTATTTATTTAAAAGACGACATATTTTATTTATTTCCAAAAAATATGAACTGTTTCTATTATTCACGTCATTTCCTGTATTTAATGATTTAAGAACTCTATTATTTATAATCTTATCAATTATATTATTTTTTTTCGTATTATAATAATCTTCGCGAACATTTTTAATTATAATTATCTGAATATCATCGGGTAATTTTACAAGTATATTATTTAATTTAGACCGAATTTTATTACCACGAAAAACACTTTGAATTAATAACGCATTTTTATTAATCAATTTTTTATAATGAATTGTACATAATTCATTGCAACATTTTTTATTTTTACATTTTCGAATTCTTTTTGTTGTTTTGTCCAAGACATACTCACTGCATCTGAACGTTGACATATTTAATTAATTCGTATTTAATTGATTTTTCTCTCGTATTTTATTAATTCGTATTTAAAGAATTTAAGGTAATTAATTAATTGTAATTTATACAAAACCGTGTAAACCATCGTTTTTGTTTTACGGAAGATACTACCCAATTTTTTCATTTATGTTTAAATCGGCGTTTTAAATATGTAAAAGTTCATAATTTTATTACTTAAAATTTAATTTCATTAATTAATATATGGCAGAATTAAATTTAATTATCGGATGTATGTTTTCTGGTAAAACAACTGAACTACTCCGAATTGCTAAACGACTTCAAAGTATTGAGCAAAAAGTTCTCTTAGTAAATTACTTTGAGGATAAACGATACTCTAAGACTGAAATGTCTACCCATGATAAAACTAGTATGCCATGTGTATTTATTGAAAATCTCTTAGAATTAGATTTATCTGAGTATACAATTATTTGTATTAATGAAGCTCAATTTTTTACAAATTTAAAAAAATTTACAATTAATGCACTTTCAAATAATAAAAAATTATATATTTCTGGACTTGACGGTGATTATCAACAAAATCCATTTGGAGAAATATTAGATTTAATTCCTATGTGTGATAATATAACAAGACTGTACGCGTTTTGTAAAGTTTGTAAGGACTCAACAAAAGCCCATTTTACAAAAAGAATAAATTCTGAAAAAAAACAAAAATTAATTGGAACAGATGAATATATCCCGGTTTGTAGATTACACTTAAATTAATTAAAATTTCGTTCACTCATTAACTATTTTACCAATTTTTTTAATTCTTTCTTCTTTTTCGGGTTTTTTAATTCTTTTTTTAATTCTTGTTCATACCACCAATTTACGTATATGTCTAGGCGTATTGCAAAACAAATACGTGACGATAATAAGGAGGATTTAAATGAAATATTATTATTTTCTAATATTTAATTCCTTTATAAAAACGTTTAATATTTTTAATACTTGGAATTAATTTAGTAGAATGAATAGATTGATAATTTACTTCTAATATGTTATTATAATGAACGCTCTCGAATTACAAGAAATACAAAGAAACGTAAAAATACAATCAGCCGCCGATAAATGGGAGGGAGGTAATATTCCATTAATTGCACGTCGGATCGGTGCTCGTCAACCAGACCCACGATATTTGCAATATTCAGAAAGAGATCATTTACGGATTGAAAAGATGATTCAAAGAAATACATTTTTACAATCGGAAGAAGGTATAGCTTTTTTAAAAAATTTAAGAGAACTCGAATTAAGAAAAAAATTTGAACCAATGTTTAAAGCTTCACTCAAACGAGCAGAAGAAAGAGTTTTGATGCCGGGTGGACCAGAATCATATCCGGATAAAAGTTTAGGCTTTATTGGTCCTGGAAGTTGGCCAACAATAAATAATGAATATAGAAAATATGTTAATTCTTTACCAGAAAGATCAATATATAAAAGAAATGTACTTGCACAAGAGTCTGTTAGAAATGCACATAAAGACTTACAAGATGCCATTAATACTCCCGCAATTGATACTCACGACGAAAATTTATTTGGAAAGAAAAAAAATAAATTAATTCCAGAATTAAAAAGACTTCAAAAAAAAGCAAAAAAAATGAAAATTAGAATAACAAAAACTATTAGAGGAAAACGTGTTTATAAAACAATAAAAGAATTAAAAAAAGAATTAAAAAAAGAATTAAAAAAAGAATTAAAAATTAAACTTTTAAATCAGTCGATATTGATACTGTTACTGTGGGAAGACTTCAAAAAAAAACAAAAAAAATGAAAATTAGAATAACAAAAACTATTAGAGGAAAACGTGTTTATAAAACAATAAAAGAATTAAAAAAAGAATTAAACTTTAAGTAAATAATGCGATATTGATACTGTTACAGTGGGAAGACTAAACGGATAAGCAATGTATGAAATTTGAAATGTTCATTTACATTGATAATAACCGAACCGAAAAAGACAGGACACGACCTTATAGTTGACGTATTAAATTACTTCAAGTTCTTTGGTTTTTTTAATTCTTTCAGTTTTTTCAATTCTTTCTTCCTTTTCGGGTTTTTTAATTCTTTCGTGTTTTTTAATTCTTTGAGTTTTTTTAAATTTTGATTTAAACCATCCTCGAACATTTTTAATTAACGAGACTAATATATCATATAAAAGTTCAAATCCCTCTTGAACTATAAATGAATTTTTTAATAATTGTAAATTTTGTTCAATTTCAGTTTCATCTATAAATATATCATTTCTTTCTAATATTTCATCTATACACAAAACAAGAATATCTTCTTTTGTTTCAGAATCTACATTTTTAAAAATATTCTTATTATTATCAAAAAATAAAAGTACTTTTAAAAAAAGTTCAATATAATTATTCGATTCTATCTTTGAATCAAATAATGAATCTAATCCTTTTACTTTTAATTCATCTAATACTTTCTTAAAGTTGTCATTTTCAGACAAAGTTTTTAATTCATCAAACGTTCTCATATATAATTACTTATTATTTATTTTTCAATTCTTGAATTAGTTCTTTTTCATTTTTATAAATTATATTCCCATTTACTTTTTTTTTTATTGAAATTCGTTTTTTTTTAGCTTTTGTTTGAAGACGAATGAGTATTTTCAAGTTATGTATTAATTTTTTATCTAATTTTAATTTGTATCGTTTAGATAATATTTTTAATTGATTTAGTTGTTTTTTTAATTTAGATATTTTTATTCTTTTATATCTTAATCCCAATTTTTTAGCTTCAAGTTTAATTTTTAAATTTTTAACACAGTGTTTATCTTCTTTAACCGAATACTTTACACATAATCTTTTTAGTTCTATACGTGTTTCAGATTCTCCAAATCGGTTTTTTTTTATAGGAGAACTTGGCTGACTTGTCTTAACAAGACGTATTTGTTCAACAACTTTCTTTACAGTTTTTGCAAGTGTATTTATAATTGTTCTCCTTTTAATATTCAAACTAAAATCATCAATTGGAACAAAAATATCAATTGGAAATTCATATTCTTTCAGATTTTCTCTTAATGTACCATAATTAAATAAAGAACTCATGTATGAACATATTTCATCAAAAGTTATAAAATATGTTAGAGAAGTGTCGACTTTTGAATCAAAATATGCAGAAAGTATTTGACCAAAATCACCAAATGTTTTAAATAATGTATTTTTTACAAACTGACTTGGATCATCCAAATATTGTTTTACATAATCTGTTATACCTCTTACAGAACATTCACTCGATTTTCTTTGTAATGGAACCGTATCTAATTTTCCAGGAATACTATAAAATCGGTTAATACGCATACCAAGTTCTTTTTCTTCATATTTTTCAATTATATCCTTATTTAGCACTTGATTATCTCCTAATACCTTGTAAAGTTCGGTTAATATATATTCTTTATTCGCTGATGTAATATCCTTCTGATCTTTTGTTATAATTTTATTGAGATTTTTTTCGTCTATCATGAGATATAATTCTTTTATTTTAGGAATAGTCCAATCTTTTTCTTTTACGTCTTTATAATTGTCAATTATATCTTTATTTAACACTTCATTAGCTACTAATACCTTGCGAAGGTCGGATAATATCTTTTTTTTATTAGCTAATTTGATATCTTGAAAATTAATTGAGATTTTATTCGGATTTTTTTCATTTATCAAAAAATGTAATTCTTTTATTTTGGGGATAGTCCAATCTTTTAATACCTTTTTTAACCTTTCTGGATCTGAACCTAAATTTAACAAATCATTCAATATATTAATAGGTACATTTATATATTCAATATTCAATATATCTACTACTTTTAATGATTCACTTAATCTTAAAATGATCGGAGAAATATCCTTATGTACAAACTGCACATTGTCAGACATATTAAATTTTTCTGACAAGGATTTTAATTTACTCGTTCCAGCAGAATCGAAATCTGATGCAAGAGTATCTATAAAATTTACACGTTTTATCACTTCGGAATTCATATTATTTGAAATATCACATATAATATTAGTTATCATTGATGTATTATATGTACTTTTGTCAGCATCTACAAATACATTTAATTCTTCCATATTTTTATTATTTATTTCATATGTGTTTTGGATTTGATTTGTTAAGATTTTATAATTGTCTGTGCATTTCCATTTATCATCAATTTGTTTATATTCTTTTTTAATATTTACAGATTTAATTCCACATATATCAATTATAGATAATGCTGTATGATATTTCATTTGTTGTGTTATTACTATTTTTTTCAATTTCTCTTCGATATAAAAATTAAAGGTATATTTATTTTTAACTATTATACCATCTAAATTTTCCAGAGAAAGTTCTAATAAATTTTTTATATACTCTGTATCCTTATTAAATAAAGTTGTAAAATTATTTAATATCTTCTCTTTTATTTTATTATTACTATTAATATCATTAAATAATGTATTACGTGGTTCAGTTTCGTGAAAATCGTGTAACTGATCGCACAATATTAATAAACGTAATAAAGTTGAAAACATATAGAGATATTTAACTTTTGATATAACCCGGTCGGGATTTAAATCTTTTACATTATTTACGAACATTTTATAACTGTCTAATTTATCTAAAAATATTATAGGCATATTTATATAATCATTTTATTTTATTTTATTATTCTTTGCAGACTTAATTTTATCTTTAAAATAATTGACTTCATGGTTCCACTCTTTTTCTGTAAAATGATTATTTGTACCCGGAACCAATGGTGGGAATTTTCTAATTAAAAATGTAGAAATTTTTTTATATTTATTATTAGAATATTCAACATCTCTAATTGCCTGAATAGACGAATATGATTGTAAACATATATATCTTCTAAATTTAAACTCTTCTTCGTATGAACGAGTATTAGTTTCTGAGCAACTATATCCATATAACATATAATTATCAAAACAATACATCTGTTCCATTTAATTGTCTTTTTAATTAATCATTAAGTTTATTAAAAATTTGTAATTAATATTTTACAAATTTTTAAATACTTAAATAAAACAATTCAACAATTAGTAAAACGATTCAACAATTAGTAAAACAATACAACAATGCCACAAGGTAATAAATCTCTTACAGAGTTCAAAGGGTCTGATTCCCGAAAACTCGCAGAGTATTACTCATTAACTTCTGACATGTTTACATACCAAATGAGATCATATACTGTTCCGAGCAAAAAAAAAAATAAAGAAAAAAAAATAACACGTCAAAATATTGAATGGTATATAGACCAGATTACTTATTTTCATTTTGGTAGATATGTATTTAATCAAAATAATATCACTGTTGAATATAGGTATGATACCGATTTAATTAAGTATTCAAAGGGTGAATTCATTGATTATTATGGGGATAATGATTATATTATTCATTGGTATCAAGCACCAGAAAATATTCAACAAGTAGAGGATATCGTCTATGAAAAAAAATATGATACAGATTTACTTTCATACACCAAACAAGAATTTATTGAACATTATGGAATTGACAATTATTTCGCTCATTGGACTCTTGCTCCATATCATACTGCGGGAGAAGATGAAAACGAAATTGAAGAAAGATACGGTTCAGACTTACTTTCATACACTAAACAAGAATTTATTAATCATCATGGAATAGATAACTATTTAGTTTATTGGCAACATGCCCCAACGTACTTAATTCAAGATACTGATTACTCACCGATTTGATTACTCACCGATTTGATTAAGAATAAACTAAATTAATTTATTTTTTAATTCTTTTTCTGATTTATAAGTTCGTTTTCCATTTACCATTTTTGTTATTTTAATTTTATTTTTTTTCGCTTTAATTTGAATATTTATTAAAGATTTTAAATTTTTTAATATATTTTTATCTAATTTTAATTTGTATCGTTTAGATAATATTTTTAATTGATTTATTTGTTGTTTTAATACACTTATTTTCACTTTTTTTACTTTTAATCCTAATTGTTTTCCTTCCAATTTAATTTTTAAATTTTTAACACAATTTTTATCTAATTTAATAGAATACTTCTTACATAATTTTTTTAGTTCTTCAAGTTTTTCAGATTTTCCGAACTGAGACAATCTAAGTCTTTTTGGAAAAATATCTTTCGCTACACGTCCACACTGTTCAAAGAAAGAAGATATCCAAGATGTCTTGATATTGATCTTTTTAATCTGTTTTTCTGGTACGTAAATATTAATTGGAAATTCGACAATTTTATCAACTTCTAATAAAGTTCCATAATTAAATAAAGAGCTCATATGACCACACATTCTATCAAAAGTTAAAAAATATGTCATATTATTTGGGGTTTTGTTCGATATTATATATGCAGATAAAATTTGACCAAAATCACCCATCGTTTTAAATAATGTTTGATGTACAAAGTTCATGTTATAATTCATGATATAGGATCCATTTATCTTTGAATAAGATAAAAAATCCTTTTCATTAATAAATTTTGTTATTTGTGGGAGAGACGTATTATTTGAGTTTTTTTGGAAGTGATTTTTTTTGTAATTTTTACTTAATTTGGTGAAGTCATAAGAAAAAAACGTATTAATCTGCATATTTGTACTATAATATTGACCGAATTCGGGATAATCCAGTAAATCATGTTTCTTTAATTTTAAGAACTTAGATAATTTAGACGCATTGTTCACATCTTGTAGGTCTGTTATTTTATCATCACTTTTTTCAATGTTTTTATTCCGAGAGGTTATTAATTTATTTAATTTATCGATAGATTTTTTTGAGTAGCTTATATCTGGATTAGTAATGGATTCATATTTCAGCTTTATTAATTCTAATGGTAAGTATGTATTATTCGAGTCTTGATATTTTAATTTAAGACTAATATTCATACATTCTGTATCGTGCATTAATTTAATATAATCTTCGGCTGAATTACACTTCACATTTTCAATATTAGAATATGTAATTTTATCTTTTATTCCTGCGAAATCTTTTAATAAAGATGCGAGTCCACTTGTTTTTGCAGCATCGTAATCGGACGCATATGTTTCAATAAATTTAATTTCTGTTGTATTATTCTTATCATTGTGAATATCACATATTAGATTAGATATCATAGAGGTATTATATTTACTACTTAGGGCATCAACAAATATATTCAAATTTGAAGAATAATCATTATTATTTATACTCTTTAACGCATTTGGTAAATATTCATAATTTTTTGTACATTCCCACGGCGACAGTTGTGACCACCAATCCCCCATCCTTTTTGGCACAAAGTACGGGTCTTCTTCTTTTTGTTCTTCTTCTTCTTTTTCGCGGTAATGTTCCCGAAGATTAATTTGTTTAATAGTACATATGTTTACTATCTGTATAGATATGGCATATTTTTTATCACCTTGAAAGTTTATTCTTTCAATTTCTTTAATTTCTTTAAATGTCTTATTGTCTTGTATATTCGGGTTTTTTTTATTAGAGACTTTTAGAATAATAAGCGTATCTATTGTATCTTTTTTAGCTTGTTTATCTTTTTTACTACTACTAGATTTAAATATAGTATCAAATAAATAGTTAATATCATTATCGTAACAGTATTTAAAATTTTCAAATATTGCATTTGTATAGTCTGTATTATAATTAAATAAAGCATTTCTTGTCTCGTTTTGATCAAAATCGTGCAATTGATCACATAATAATAATAATCTTATAAGACACGAAAACATGTATATTAATGTATTTTCTTGTGATTTTGTTTCTTGTTCCTTGGCTTTATAACTGATTTCAATCTTTTCAAAAAAAATAGGATTTAATTTTTTCATTTCATCTTTAAACGATGTATAACTATCTAAGTCGTTTAATACTACCTCGGGCATTATAATATTATAAATTTATTTTAATTTCTAAAATAAATCCATTTATATATACTAAGGAGTCGCTTGTTAATCGAACGGTTCCTTCATTTAAATTATTAATTAAATTTTTAACTGATTTTTTAGATGGACAATTTAATGAGTATTTATGATAAATTCTTTTTAATATTTCTAGCCATAAAACATAATTTTGATCTTTGATTTTTTCAAAGGAAAATTTCGCTGAAATACCAAAATCTTGAATATTCCATTCAATTGATTCTAATATCGGATTAACAATAAGTGAGTCAATAACAGAAGACCAATTATTTAATTGTTCACTTACATTTAATAAATTATGATTCGGGTTATGATAACTTTTTTCAAGAGCTTTCATTATTATATTTCGAAATATTCCTCTGTTTGACCAGTTGGGGGTTGTATCATTAAAGTAAGGAATAAAAAAAACATTCGCAAATGAATATACTTCAATTTTAGTTAATTCAATGAGTGGACGAATCAAATTTACACCCAAACGAAAGCCGATTAAACTTATTGAACTTAAATTAAATAAATGTTTAGTATTCATAAAATTATGAAAAATATTTTCTATTATATCATCTTTATGATGACCCAAAATAATACTACCCGTGCTTGTAGAATATTTATTTAACATTTTTTCATAAAATAAGTACCGCGTTTTAGTAGAATAATTTTCATAATTTGTTCTTCGTATATCTCGTCGTTTAATTTCAAAAGTTGTACTTTCAAAAATTACTCCAAGTTTTTTACAATAATCATGAAGGTATATTTTCTCCAAATCAGTTTCTTTTCTATTATTATAATTAATATGAATAGCAATTATATCCTTTTCAATAATTACTTTAATAATAAATAAAAGAACCATTGAATCAACTCCGCCAGACAAAGACAGAATTAATGGTTCTTTTACGTTTTTTAAATTATTTTTAACACTTTCAATAAAATAATCTGTATTATAATTATCATCAGTTTCGGCGCGATTTTGTTCAAGAATACTTGTGTAATCTGTCATTTAATTATTATTATAATAAAACTTTAAATAATAATAATACTACTCGAATACTCTAATACTTTAATGCTTTAATACTACTCGAATACTCTAAAAATAATAATACTACCCGAATACTCTAAAAATAATAATACTACCCGAATACTCTAAAAATCTAATACCCGAATACTCTAAAAATCTAATACCCGAATACTTTAATTTGTATTTATCGTCTGATTTACGCCATTCTTTTTAAAAATGGGACCATAACAATTAATGTTGCTACAAATACTACTATATATATAATATTACTAACTTCTTGTGGTAATTTAATTAGTTCTAATAAATCGTCAACTTGTGGGTCAGACTCGTTCATTAAACTTCTGACACCAGTAACCAACCAATTGATACCCCCAATTAAAACCAAAAAAAGACTCATATAATATACAATTTCTTTAACGTTCATTTTTATTATAATTACACATTATTTTTTTTTAATTTTTTTTAATTTTTTAATTTTTTAATTTTTTTAGAATTTCACATTATTTTTTTAGAATTTCACATTATTTTTTTTTTAATTTTTTAATTTTTTAATTTTTTAGTTTTTAGAATTTTTACTTCATTTTTCATAATTTCATTTTTTAGAATTTTTTACTTCATATTCCCATTCTTCATCTGAAAATCGGTCGCATGTTCCGGGGATGATTGGTGGCGAAGTTCGAATTATTGGTAATTGTTTATATT
>Ga0209533_1001356_pt1 | contig 22854 bp, 23 predicted proteins | sample COG_04_FD_184748 | JGI IMG/M metagenome (GOLD analysis project Ga0209533, IMG submission 184748) | Pelagic Microbial community sample from North Sea - COGITO 998_met_04 (SPAdes) (version 2) | ecosystem: Environmental > Aquatic > Marine > Neritic zone/Coastal water | place: Helgoland, sampling...
TTTTTTCTTGAAAAAAAAAAAGGTCTGCTCGCTCCAGTATGAGACTACTAGTAGCTCAAGAGTGAAAATAGGGGTTGCAAAAACCTCTTGGAGTTAAATTTCGGGGTGTTTTCCAAGAATGACCCAAATTAACCTCGCAGGATTTTGTTAGCAAAACTAGGTATTAATTCGGTCCAAAAAATGACGAGGGGGGGTCGCAGACTCATTGTGATTACAAGGGTAAAAAAAACAGGGTAAAAAAATCGATTAACCCACAAAGAAAAGTTATCTCTGGTGACCATTTCTAAGTCTTGTACCAGCCGTGCCCGACTGGAGCAGTTTTTCCCCCAGAAAGACATTTAACCTCACAAGAGGGTGTTTTTTTGGCTTTTTCGTGTTTTTTTTTTCTTGAAAAAAAAAAAGGTCTGCTCACTCCAGTATGAGACTACTAGCAGCACGAGGGTGAAAATAGGGGTTGCAAAAACCTCTTGGAGTTAATTTTTGGGGTGTTTTCCAAGAATGACCCAAATTAACCTCGCAGGATTTTGTTAGCAAAACTAGGTATTAATTCGGTCCAAAAAGTGGTGAGGGGGGGTCTCAGACTCATTGGGAATTCAAGGGTAAAAAAAACAGGGTAAAAAAAACGATCAACCCACAAAGAAAAGTTACCCCCGGTGACGATTTCTAAGTCTTGGAAGTCTTGGCACCAGACGTGCCCGACTGGAGCAGTTTTCCCCTCAGAAAAACATTTAACCTCACAAGAGGGTGTTTTTTTGGCTTTTTCGTGTTTTTTTTTTCTTGAAAAAAAAAAAGGTCTGCTCACTCCAGTATGGGGTTACTAGCAGCACAAGGGTGAAAATAGGGGTTGCAAAAACCTCTTGGAGTTAATTTTCGGGGTGTTTTCCAAGAATGACCCAAATTAACCTCGCAGGATTTTGTTAGCAAAACTAGGTATTAATTCGGTCCAAAAATTGTTGAGGGGGGGTCTCAGACTCATTGTGAATTCAAGGGTAAAAAAAACAGGGTAAAAAAAACGATCAACCCACAAAGCACCTGTGTGAGTGATTCGTACAAGAGTGTGGTATTTAGAACGGTGAGGGTGGTTATAAATGCTATCGTGTTTGTTTGCGGCATTGTTTTTGATGTTAAGTTTGTTGGAGAGCATTGTGCCGACAACAACAGACGGGACAACTGTATTGTTTCGAATAGTTAACGTTTGCTGCGTGGTGTGCATTTTTGTAAGTGTCGTGCAGAGCATACCACCATTAGAGCCAACATGGTACATACTTGCGGACGAGGAGGCGGAGGCTGACGCAAAGGCGGACGCGGAGGCGGACGCGGAGGCGGAGGCAGCGGCGGACGCGGACGCGGCGGAGGTGGTGGCAGAGGCGGTGTAAAGCTGCCGCTGCGGTGCGGCTGCGGTACGGCTGCGGTGCGGCTGCGGTACGGCTGCGGTGCGGCTGCGGTGCGGTGCGCTGTGGGTGTGGCTGTGGCTGTGGGTGTGGCTGCGGTGCGCTGCGGTGCTGTTGATGTGTCCAGACTGTGGTATTTATGGCGAGAACCGTGCTTGTAGATAGCCAGCACAAACAATTATGCAACAATCAATGAAACAATCCAGCACTAGCACCAGCACCACCAGCGCCGAAGCGCTTGACACGACGGCAGTGACGTACCCAAAAACGTACAACCCAATTTTGGAGACGCCGGTGGTTCCTTCGATGTCGTCGTACAAGATGGACAAAGGCAACGGTAAGCAGGAGACGCGCTACAAGATCTCGCTGACTCTGCCCGAGAGTGAGATTGCACCGTACCTGCAGCTCCCTGCGCTGCAGACGCAGTGGTCTGAGTTGTCTGTGAACGGCGACGCGGAGACGTTCCAAAAGGAGCTGGACGACGGCAAGCAGTCGATGTCAATGTTTGCGGGTATTCCACGCCCTCGCATTGCAAAGGCGCTGCCTAACTTGGCGTCGGAGCAGGAGACTGCGATTGCCATGCTGCAAAAGTACCACGAGGACATGGTGCGCTTCGCGTTCCACAATTTGCCAGAAAAGGGTGCTGGAAGTTGCCCTCACGTGGGAAAGGCGTACCGCCAGGCGAAGAAAGAGTGTGGTGACGCCGGTACTGCTGCAGTGAAGACGCGTGCCGAGGAGATTTATGTGGCTGGTTCGCACTGTGGTGGTCTGGTGGAGAAAGACATCCAGGAGGGCGACGAGACGGTCACGCGTACACTGGTGGTGGTGAAGCGCAAGGTGACGACGTACCAGAACGGTGTGAAGGGTCGCTACCCACCTGTTTTCCACCAGGTGAACGCGGTGGGTGAGTATCATGCGGTGGAGGTGGATGATTATCTTCCAAAAACAACGTTGGCACAGGTGCGTGCTCGCCCTCAGTACTTTACGGCACCGCTGATGTATGGTACGACACTGTCGTTTGACCGCGACGTCTTGTTAATGTGGCGCCCAAAAAAGCAACTGCGCCAGAGACAGAGTGCAGTCATTCCATATTTTAGTGATGGTGACGAGGAGCCGGCTGCCAAGAAAATGCGCATGGAGTGAGCACAGGAGTGAGCACAGGAGTGAGCACAGGAGTGAGCACAGGAGTGAGCACAGGAGTGAGCACAGGAGTGAGTAAATACAATATGGCGGAAGACAGTAAAATATATATATAATCTAAACTATGTCTTTTGCATTTGAGTCTTGTTCTCGGTCTCGTTCTCGTTCTCGTTCTCGGTCTCGGTCTCGGTCTCCGTCTCCGTTGCAGTTGCGACAGATAGTGGTTCCGACTGCGGCAGATTGTTCGGAGTGGTTTCGCCGCTACCAGAAAGAACAGCCAATGGAACAGATTGCGCATTTATTGGAGAGCAGGGTCGAGGCGTGCCAGCAGGAGGGATATGAGCCAATGGGTGCAGCCACACATACTGTGAACCCGTGTACGTTCAGCATCACGATGATTCGAAAGGGTCCTCGGCGGTCCCGGCGTTCCTGGCAGTCCCGGCAGTCTCAGCAGTCCCAGCCACCGATGACAATATCAAACTACCGCTAGTACAAGTATAAATAAAGAGTGTAAACAAAACAATGACATTTTTAATTAACCCTGCGTATTTTGGACATATTGAGACAATTTTAAAGACAGAGTTTGAGGATTCTGGATCGGAGTCTGAGTCGGAGTCTGTGTGCACGACGAGTGACGCGAGTACGCAGACGGATATGTGTGAGGCGTTGGAGCTGGGTGCGTATATTTTCCGCACTTGTCCAGACCCGTCAATCGTGTCTGATTTTGTGAATCAAGCACAGAGCTTGAGTGCCACTGCAATGTCCAAGTAGTCACACTTGACGGGTTCTGCGTTGAGATAGTGAACGCTGTTGTTAATGTGCGTGATGTCGGTGAAAAGCTCTTGGACGTGGTTGAGTGTGGTGATGTGATGTTGTTGCACGAGCTGTGTGGCACGTGTGCTGTGTGATAGTCTCACCTGTGGATCATCTGAGTGTGAGGCGACTGCATGATGGTGTTGTGCGAGAAGTTTGTGTTCAAAGGGTAGGTTCTGTGTGGGTTTCCAAAGTCGATGTGAGAGCTCGGTGCACTGGTATGCCTTTTTGACAGCGGGTGGTGTGCTTTTGAAACAGTGCATGTTGTAGAGTGCGAGACCCTTGGTGGCAAGGAGTACGCTGCAGAGATAGTTGGTTTGAAAAAATGGCATGCAGCGCACGTAGGGTGTTTGGTACCATTGCATGGAGAGCATATTTTTGCAGAGGAGCAGAGCTTTGTCGAGCGCAACTTTTGCGTCTTTGTACCTGTGTTCGTGAAAGAGGACCTTGGCATCTTGGAGCAGACATCGATGGAGAGTGTGCACGCACCGAAACTCTTCAAAGTACCAGCAGGTGGAGGTGACTCCGTGCCAGGTGAAGACGGGAATGCCGGTGAGTGGCGTGGTGTGGTGTGTGCGCATGACAGCCATGAGTTGTCGAAGTGCCAGAAGATAGGTAGAAACGGTGGTGCTGGTGGGTGTGACTTCTGCGGCAGCAAATGCTTCGGAGGTGGCAATGCTTTGGTCTGTGTTGTAGGGGATAAATTTTTCAAAAAGCATGTTTAATATAGATAACTGTATGTTTATATAGAGGGTTCACTGTAGGACACAGGTGTCGTCTTCGTCCACTGTATTCATCTGCGGTTGCGTCTTTGTTTGTGATGTTTGTGATGTTTGTTGTTTCTCTAGTGTCTCGACGCGCTGCGTGAGCCTGCGTACAGTGCCGGCGAGCTGCACGACTTGTTTCTGGAGGTCGGTGAGGGTGATGTCGGATGTGATGTAGGACATGGTTGTCAGGGGAAAGAGATGTGTTAAATACTGCTCAGACTGCTTTAATGAGATGTGAGACGGTGACAATGTAGTAGAATGCGTAGGACCCACAGGGACATTTGAGAACGGGTGTATCTGGTTGCGTGACAGCGGAGCACTTGACGCACTTGAACATGATGCGGTTGCCGTCCCTGCAGCACCCGTGGTCGCCATAGACGATTCAAAATCGCAGGAACAAGTGTTCTTCGACTTTGCCTTCGACTTTGCCTTTGCCCTTGTGTTCTTCGTCTTCATTTTGGTTTTTGAGAGCGTCTTTGAGAGCGTCTGCTTGAACTATGGCTCCGAATCTGGCGATGTCAAATACAGTTCTCCATTCCGATTCTTTCAATTCCAATTCCGATTCTTCTAATTCCGATTTTTCCAATTTCGATTCTTCCAATTCCGATTTTTCCAATTCCGATTTTTCCCACTCCGCGAATTTTATTTCCGTTCTGCTAATAATTTCCAACAGCCAGCCAAGTTGTGATTGATATAGCGCGTAAGCTGCTTTTCTGTCTGGGGATAATGCATACACTGTTCTATTGTGGCGAAAAACGCGGACTGCACCCGGGTCGTTATGAGAAGTAGTCAAAGGGGGAGTACTCGAAGGGGAACTCAGCAAATCGTGGTCTGAAGGCGACGTGTGGAACTTGCGAAGGGTAATGTGAATTTCACTAAACGGAGGCGGCGTCGGCGTGCGGGGCTCGGGAAAGGTAATTTCATTAGACAAAGGCGGCGTGCCGGGCTTGCGAAGGGTAATGTTAGCATTCAACAAAAAAGGCGACTCCATAGATTCATCATTGTTGTATAGTATTGCAATATCAGATTTTTTTAATTCCTCCGGCAACGCGTCTCTAATCATTTCTTCGTCGTTCTGGTATACTGACTCTGAAAGTGAATCCGAATAGTTGGAGTCGAGGGACGAGATACTAATAGTTGAAGCGTCTGAGAACGTGTGTGGCGACGCGAGTGTGTGGGTTGGGGTCAAAAACGGTGTCTCTCCGTCGTCTGGCGCAGGTCGGACAGCCGGAAAATTTATATTTTTTAAGGAACCAAGTACTTCTCTGCCTACTTGTCTAAGTCTTACCCTCCTAAAAGCTGCCGTACTAAAAGCTGCGCCCCGGTTCTGTGGTGGCGAGTCTGGATCCTCGAAAATTGAATGTTGAGACATTTTATGTATGTCGCAGCTTCTATATATAGTCACTCATGCTAGGAATATACGTGATGCAGCAAAGACAACTGCAACGTGTTCAGCTGGAGGCTGTGTTCAGACGGCGCGATTTCCGGCGTTTGATGCAGGAACTGACAGAGTTGCCGCCGTCACCGCCGTCGCCGCCACGGATGGACTTGGACCGATTGGACCGCATGGTGGTGTTGTGGGACTTGTTGATGTTGCCACCGTTGTCACCGCTGGCACGTACTGTGCCGTCTGGTATGGCTCCACCTGTGACCGTGCCGGAACATGGAACTTGTGGTCTGGTGGCGCTGCAGGTGGAGGGTGATGTGGGTGAGTGTGCGGTGTGTTTGGAGCGGATGGAGGTGGGTGAGTGGATAATCCCTTTGCCTTGCCAGGCAAATGTGAATCACTGTTATCACCGCGATTGCATTACCCCATGGCTAGAAAATAGCCGTAGCTGTCCGCAGTGTCGTGGAAGCTTCTGAGCAGAAGATGTGACACGCCGTAGGCAATGGCGATGCACCCAAGAAAGATGCAGATGTCGCTGTTGTAGACGACTTTGTCTGTGTATTTCCAGCGCCTGCCCCACCCGACAACGACTGGAAAGGTGAGAACGGGTACTATGGACCAGATGCTGAGAGAGGACATGGCAAAAAGTCCAATGCAGGCAGCGGCGGAGATGTGTTCGGTGATGAGATGTGGTTGAAACATGAGTTGGTACTTTGCTTCGGCGGCGCAGATTTGTGCGAGGATGGCACCCAGGAGCCGAAAATCAACAGCGTAGTGTGGCATGGTGTTGAACATGAGTAGGTAGCAGAGTGCAGCGCAGAGATGTGCAAAGGCGGCGGCGATGAGGGCGGTCCATTTGTTGTCTCCCTTGTAGGCGCCCCACAAGAGTGTGGATTTGAGGAGAAGAAACGAGGATGGACGCTGTGCGAGATAGACGACGAGAAACGGACAGTTGACACTGATGTACCAGACTGCGAGTGGATACCCCATGCAGAGATGAATGGTGAGTGGGATCCATGCAACGTCTAAAATATTTTGTGAGGGCAGTGTTTGAAGGAGGCTGATGATTGGGAGCAGAAAGACATCTCGTGTGTAGACTGGCACTTGGACGTGTCGACCAAAGGTGACGCGGTTGACGATGTCAGCGTCTGCTACGAAGAAGGAGCGGAATGCCAACCAAATGGACTGGACGCTGTGTTGTAAAATGGGAGAGGGTAGTAGCAGTTGGTTACCGATTGTGCCCAGGACAAAGAGAAGGGCGCTGACGACAGGTTCCATGTTGCCGTGGCTGTTCCTGTTGCTGCTGTGTGGAGTTATAGTGTATGGCGAGTGTGTGGGACCTTCCATGTGGAGCAAGAGATGCTTGGGTTTGTACCTGGATGTTCGAGTAAAAAGTACAAGCAGCACGCGGACCAACTGTTGACACTGAGTAGTGATCCTCGTATCCGACAGGTGTGTGAATGGTGGCAAGATCCACAGTGTTGGTATGCGTTTGAGTCGCAAAGGGGTGCGGAGTGGTGGGGCAAGCATGGTGGACCACCAACATTTTGTCAGAATCTTCCCACCCCTGCCCCTGTTGCCCCAGCCCCTGTCGTCCCTGCCCCTGCCCCTGCTCCGAATTGTTTTTACTGCAATAGTGCGTTGGTGAGCCAACCCATCACATGTTGTACGTGTGAGTGTTCTACTTGGTACATGCATCAACAGTGTAGTAAGTTATTTCGACACAAGCGGTGTTTCAAGTGCAATGCTATTTATTCTTACACGGACATTTTGATTGACGAGGCGGCGTTGGTGAACCCAAGAGTGTCTCTGCAGTAGTGGTAGACAAAGGCGGTGACAGCGTCCATGCTGTGTTGCAGTGCACTGTTGTGTTGTAGTTCTTGGCGCAATTCCTGTGTTGTACGCCCTGCGAATGGATTTGGCACTGGGTGTACTGCGTTTTCGAGTGCATGTGTAAGTATCGGTCCCAGAGGTCCCAGAGATTCCAGAGGTCCTGACACTGGCTGTCTGGCACTGGCATTGTGCCAGGTGGGGAATATAATTTTTTTCTTTTTGGTGGTTCGATAGAGTTCGTCTGGTACAATGGGCAGATTGACTTGCGTCCCTGCAACGTCGACGTGCGTCCGGTTGTGCGTTGCATATGGGATGGCAGAAGTGAATAGAGCTAGATGTAGGTGTGACGGCAGTTTTGTAAACTTGTTGTTGAAAAGGGTGGTGTAGACAAAGGAGTGTCGGCGCTGAAGAATGAATACATGTTCTTTGCAGGGAGAGTCCACTGAGTCTATCATGGGTGTGCCGACCCATTTGACAGTGTAACCTTTAAAGGTCCCCTGCTTGATTGAATGGTTGAACCATTGGGTGATGAGCAGTGATGATGGACAAGGCAGCGTGTACATGTTTGTGAGTCAGACAGACAATAATTATAGGGGTATAATCAGTGTAGAAATATGTATAAATAATGTTTCAATGAGCAAAAATATCAGAAAATTAAATTTGTCTGGAATTTTTCACCCGACCCGTAGTGTATCGCGCACACCACGCATACTGTCTAAAGTGCGGTTGGGTCTGTCAGCGCAAGCTCCGACTGTGTCTAAGTCTGGGTCCGCTCCACTGAATGCGTCGAGTACGTCGAGAACGTCGAGTGCGTCGAGTACGTCGAGTGCGTCGAGTGCGTCGAGTGCGTCGCTGAGTAGGTCGCTGACATTGTGCAAGTCGCAAAGTCGGCGGATTCCTCAGAGTACGGTGTATGGTGTGTTAATATTTATTGGTGTGGTGTCGCTGTTGTGTTTGTACAAGCGTGTCCCTCGTGCGCGGCAATTGGGCGTCCGTGTCCCCCATTTGCGTCAGATTCACCGAATTGACTGTGAGGTGTTGGTGGGTGAGTTTCAGTGCAGTAGCCAGTATCGTACTGGTACGTTCCGCCTGAAGACGTCGCCGGAGTGCTTGCGTTACATGTACGACGTGGACGACAAGCCGTTTGTGAGAATTGCTGGATTTTCGGACGGGATGTTTGCGGTGGCGGCACGTCCGACAGTGACTGTGCGCGACGCGCGTGCTGGCTGTACGTTGACGGCGTACTGGACGAACGACGTGGAGGTGGAGGATCGGTATGAGGAGTACAAGACGGTGTGGGTGACAACGCGTAAACATACCGAGTTTACGATGGTGGTGGACGGGGTGCAGTTGTTGGAGCGCGCCCCTGCGGAGATGTTGCTGTTGGAGACGAACGGTGAGTGGGTGGCGTACGGGTCTCGTGCGGGTGGGACAACGGTGGTGGTGACAGGAGACAGTGCGGATGTGATTCATATCTATGGCGAGACGTCTGGTGCGATGGTTAGTGGTAGCTGATGAATGGAAGGTTTGTTACAAGCGAAATTGATCAAAGCTGGCGATGCGATCGATTTTATGTTCAAAAAATTCCATATTTGTGGTACGGTGGGAATGGGAGGTCACATAGTGAACACAGTTATCACGACACCGGACGGGGAGACGATGCGCACCTTGGTCAACCACGTGTACCCGTCGCTGACGGCGTGGTCGGAGGCGTGTTTGCGCGAGGGGCTAAGCGAAGAAAATATGCGCTATGCGAGCTGGAAACGCGTGCGTCATTTGGCGTCGGATCGGACCCTGCAAAGTCTGCGTGCCGAGTACAACATTGGCAAAAAGGGTGCGCAGGCGTCCCGGCAGGACTTGTACGCGGAGATCAATCGCCTGCACGCGTCGGTGAAAAAGATGACGCGGGTGACACCGACGCGGGAGTACCCGACCAGCCAGCTGGTGATCGAAACGGATCAGCTGTTGACCGACAGCGCTGCCCTCGATTTTTTCAGAAAATGGAATGGAACTTGCTTGGGGAGTACTTGTCTCCCACAGACTGGTGGAGTGTCCGATTGACGCAGAGAGGCATGACTGCGCGCGCGTGGACATGGCGAGTAATTTGGTCACATGTGGGACCGTCGTACGGTGTTGGTGGCTACGCTGCGTGCCGATGTATGCAGACGCTGCTGCGGACAAGGCGGTCGGACCACGCGTGCCTGTTGTTGAGCATGCGCGCGCGTTTGTTGCGGGTGGCGTTCTTTGTGCTGCAGCGCCAATATGGCACTGCCTACTGCCACGAGTTGTTTGCGGAGTGCAACCGACGGACTAAGAACAGTTGGTCGTACAATCTGGTGTTGCTACGGATGTTGACGCGCATGCGCAGAAGTGTGCGGGTATCTGAGAGTGTAGAACCGTATATATATTCTTCTATTGTCTAAAAATGCAGACGATGCAGACAATAAGTTATCGTCGTTATTTGACGGGTGCGTTTGAGTATTTTCAAAGTCGCAAGCTGGAGGAGTTGGACATGGCGATGCCGCGTGCGTACGGCAAGCCAAAACCGGTGCAGCGCACGTACAAGGGGGACGAGCGCATTCAAAATATTCGCAAGCAGCTGAATGGATTTGGTTTGGAGCGTTCGAAGATGCAGAAGCAGTTCCACGAGTCGTTCCTGCAGAGTGTGTGCCTGCATTTGTACAAGGACGACCCGGACGTGGACATGGAGCGCATCATGCGCATTAATAATTGGGAGGATTTGCGACAGTCGGTGCTGTGCATGACGCCGCGTCGTTTTGGGAAGACGACGGCGGTGTCCATGTTTGTGGCAGCGTACGCGATGTGTGTGCCGCACTCGGTGCAGTCTATTTTTTCGACGGGTCGCCGTGCGAGTCAGAAGCTGTTGGAGTTGATTCGTGATTTGGTGAAGGCAACGCCGTGGGCGGACCGGATTATTAAGTGTAACCAGGAGGAGTTTATTCTGCAGGGTGACAGTCCGTTTGACCACCGGAAGGTGTTTTCGTATCCGAGTTGTGCGAAGACGCTGCGTGGTGTGGGTGGGGACGTGTTGTATTTGGAGGAGGCGGCGTTTTTGGACTTGTCGGTGTTTTTTGAGATTGTGGTGCCACTGTTGGAGATGGCGACGACGGCGTTGATTGCGATCAGCACGCCGCAGGACCGCCTGAATTTTTACAGTGAGATGTTTGAGCTCAAGGACCATACGGGTGAGATGTTTTTCCGGACGATCAAGGTGTCGCTGGTGTGCGAGGCGTGTATACAGAGTGGGAAGGCGTCGGAGTGCACGCACAACCAGGATTTGATTCCGCCGTGGAAGTCTGCTGCCAAGTTGGACATGGTGCGTGCGCTGTACGGCGAGCAGAGTGATCTGATGGCGCGCGAGTCCATGGGTGCAATTACGGACGACGCGACGTCGCTGTTCCCGTCTCAAAAGGTGTTGGCGTTCATGACGAAGTCGGTGCAGCTGGAGATACAGCCGAGCTACATCTTCATGGGTTTTGATCCGAACGGTGGTGGCACAAGCAAGATGGCGCTGGTGAGTGTGGTGTTTGTGGGTGAGTCGTTGGTGGTGGTGGGGATGGACACTGCGGCAACGGACCAGCACGATCAGATTGAGCAGATGTTGAAGCAGCACGTGCGTTCACTCCGCGGCAATCCAAAGTTGAAGAACGCGTTTATTATTTTTTTACCTGAAAATAATCTTGGTCAGGAGGCGGAGCACGCGCGGCACATGCTCCAGCACGAGCGCCGCCTGTACACGGTGCACGAGAAGAAAAAGGCGGGAGTCTGTACGACGCACGCGCGGAAGGAGCTGTATGCACTGACGCTGCTGGAGTACATTAATAGTGGTACGATTGCGTTTGTGAAGGGGACGGTGTGTGCGAATCCCATGATGGACGCGAACACTCGACTGCGCGTCACGCGAAAGGAGTTCCAGAAGCAGATGGTGCAGTTCCGGAAGATTATTCTGCCGTCGAAGCAGCCGTTCAAAGCGAACAAGGTGGTGTACAGTGGGAAGGCAAAGTCGGGTATGAACGATGATTTGGTCATGACGCTGATGATTGCGGTGTACTGGGGCAGAGAGTTTCTGCGTCGACGCATAGCTGGTGTGCCGTACGACACGTTGTGATTATGGCGTTGTACACAACAACGCCTGTCGGCACGCGGCATGTTAAAGTTAACTGTGTTTCCGTTATTTGTACTTGTGTTTGTGTGGTTTCTCCCCTTGCTGTTTGTGTGGTCCCCTGCCTCCTTGTCTATTTGGAGCAACGGCGTGGCAGCGTGTGTCATGTTTGCGTGGTACCCGTACATGCACCTGCGTCTGTTCCGGGACCACGAGTACCGCTGTCTGTCGTTTGGTGGGAAGATGCGGCGACTGCGCCGCGCTGCAAAGGCGACGATCACGGTGGTGCTGCTGCCAACGTTTCTGGTGTGGCTGTACATGATGTCGGAGTCAGTGGAGTTGTGGGAGCAGCCGCAGCACCAACGGACGGCAGCCATGTTTGCGGCGGTGTGGTTTGGTCTGGAGTTGTCTGCACTCATGATGGTCACGATGCCACCAATCGCCGCTATGTACAGTCTGCTGTGGACGGTGCACTGTGGTTTGATTGGCAGTGGCATGGTGACGACGTCGATGTGGACAGCGCGTGTCTTGGTGGTGTCGCTGGTGTTTGAGTGCCTTGCTGGGGTGTGTAGCGCAGCGTGGTGGAGAGTGCTGGTGGGTCTGCTGGATGTGGCGTACCAGGGTTGGGTGCTGTGCAGTCGACCGATGAGTGCGTGGGGTGTGTACTGGGTTTGTTGTTTGGTGCTCCGCTGGAATCATAACTTCCGAGTGATATTTCATCCAAGATATGGCGATGTATAAACTTGAGCTGAGAGTGAGTGAAAGTCAATGTCCGACGGATCCGACGGACTGGATAGTTTCGTGCATGCCGGGAGCACTTTTTCGAACGACGCATTTTCTCGTGTGAAGGACGTCAAGGTGCTGGGTGGGACGGACAATCTGCGTCACTTTGTGTTTGCGATCCCCTACGCGCATATGTTCCAGTCTCCCATGAAGTTTGGTGACTTCCGCTCGTCGTCGGAGGCGCAGGCGCTGCGCACGTGCCTGACTTTTTTTCTGGACATGTGTTACAGCATTGCTAGTGCCAAGTCAAAGGAGCAGAAGGTGGTGTTCAACGACACGGTGTGCATGTTGGAGACGTGCAAGCACTGTGAGAAGGATCGTTATGTGGGCACGCGCATCCATGTCTTCACGACGCGGTGTCCGTCGGAGCTGCAGCGGTTGTTCAAGACGTTTGAGTTTAACATGGAGCTCTCGAAGAAAAAGAACGTGACGCTGGGTGAGTTTGAGCGCCATCGCATGGTGACGAGCGTGTACGGCTACGCGAGTCGCATTGTGAACGTGTATTTGGGCAACACGCACGGCACGTCGGTAGTGGACACTATGTTTGACGAGGCGGAAGTGGACCACGAGCTGGCACCGTCCAGTGTGTTCAGTCTGGCAAACATGCACCTGGAGAACGCGACGTACAACGACCCCGACGACTACGCGCGCAACGGTGACTTTGTGTTTCCGGACGAGAACAACGTGCTGCGGATTGCACCGGACATGCTGCACCCAGACATGTTGATGCCGCGATACTTGCCGGACTACTTGATGTATCGCGTGAATCCACCGGAGGCGCACGTGGACACGCGAGGTTTTGTCTGTCACATGGAGCTGAAGCACCACGAGCTGCGGGTCGATCCACCGGGGTTGGTACTGGAGGACAACCGCTGCACGTTTCCGGTGGAGGAGCGAGCAGCAATGGAAGCGAAAATGGCAGGATTCCGAATGATTGACATTTGTGACGACACTGCGCCGTACAAGTGCTCGTTTGGATTTTTTACGTTTCGCAGTCTGGTGGCGAGCACGGCAAAGGTCAACACCACGTCGTACATGTCAATGGAGAGTACGGGTGAGCAGGTGTTGTACCATCCAATGTTGGTGTCGCAGAGCAAGTTGTCAGACATTGACATTATTAAGATTCGCGGCGATCGGATGAAGGGCGTGGTGAGTGACGAGAAGCGCCGGCGGTTCATGTTGTCGGAGTTCAAGCAGCGGTGCTGGGGTGATACGGACGCAAACATCTCGAAGCCGCTCAAGGCGGTGATTCGCTGGTTCAACAGTGACTACGACGGCACGACGTTTGCGTTCAAGCGACACTACAATGACCTGTCGGTGTTTGCCAATCGCGCAATCCGTTTGATGAAGGTGTACGACAAGCTGTTCATGATTTCCACGGCACACCATGCATTTTTACTGATCAACACTGCCAAGCTGGACAGCTGGCGGCACACCATGGACCTGCACTTTAACATCTGCTCGACGGGAGACGGTGCGACATCCAAGTCGTTCCTGTACGAGCTGATGATTGAGAACTCGATTCCGGGCACGTGCCCAGAGTTCACGTACGAGACGGCAAAGAGCAACGCGCACGACGATAACAACAACCACCTGCGCAACGTGTTCCAGGAGGCACCACAGGGCATGTTCACGTCGAACAAACACACGGATCCACAGCAGGAGGCGGCGTTCAAGGAGCGCCTGACGTCCCAGAAGACGTCACACCGCCGCCTGCACATTGACGAGACGACGGGTGTGCGGAAGCAGGTGTCGTCGGTGTCGCAGGCAATTGGTTGTTATTTTGGTGCGTCGAACGATCCCAAGTCAAAGAGCACGCCTGCCATGATCACGCGCTTCCACTGGTTGGACAGTGAGAAGATCCATCGCTCTGGACGCAATATCCACGACTGCCAGCGTGCACTGGTGAGCATGAGCGAGCGGGCGCAGCAGATGCGAGGGAAGCAGCTGACGTACGCGCGACGGGAGGACATGATAGTGGCGCTCACCCAGCAGTTCATTCGCATGGGAATTCTGCAGCCGCCGACGCTGGTGGTGGCGGACATTCTGATCGACAACTTTACGATCCTGTTGAAAAAGTACGGTATTTCGCTGGAGGGGCGGGACATAGAGCGAGTGAAAATATTATGTGGCATCAACACGATTATTGGTGCACAGGAGCGTCTGTTTAACGTAGTGGGTGGCAAGCATTGTGGGAAGTCGTTTGAGTTGGAGCAGCTCTTGGACATGGACGATCAGATGGTGTGCACGGAGGAGATTGCGCTCTTCAGTTTGGGATGCGTGTTCAACAGCATTGAGGGTGAGAACAAAAAGAAGGTCCTGAAGGCAATCTGGCGACTGCACAGCCACAGCAAAAAGTACCGCGGGATGGACATGGGTTCGACGTCGGTGGACCACGGGTACATCATGATGGACTCGCTGAAGCGTCTGAAGCAGCAGATTCACGGCTCGATTCCAGAGAGCGAGGGTAAGATTGGCGCCGCCGCAATCTACAGTGTGCTGGGTGAGCTGTCCAAGGAGCAGATCGAGTGTTTTCAGTACGAGGATGCTGCATCTGCGACGGAGCTGACGTTTGCAGACGGGTACCCGGAGCCGGTGCAGGGACAGCGACCGTTTCGCCAGGAGCGGTTAATTGTGGATGGTCAGATGACGTACATTCACGTGGAGAATTTCCGCGTGTTTCGTGAGAATCGATTTTCAGATCTGTTCAAAGAGTGTCTGGATGAAATTCGTCATCGGTTTACCCGACGGCGTAAAATTGTCATTGGGCGTCGGATCCGCAACGAGCGCGGCATTGTGGAGCATCCCCACTTGTTGGACGTGTACGAGATGTCGACGCGGGAGCAGTATCTGATGGTGTCGGGTGGCACGTCGTACGACGACTCGGACTGGGACATTTTTGAGGGTACGGAGGACGCGGAGAACAGAAAACTAGAGCAGGACTTGGACACGTACGGCTACGAGTGTCGCTCGCTGCAGCTGGGGCGCAGCGTGCAGATGGATCCAGCAGTGAGCAACGAGGAGTCGAGCGCAGAGTATCCGGCGGACGCGCTGCGCACGCTGTTCCGCAAGCGCAAGAGAGTCACAACATGACAGGTTACAATCGTATAAATACAATCGTATAAAAAAGTTATTTTTTTTTTTGATAATGTATGGCTACAGCACGTGGTGCGTCACCAAATGTCAACCATCCATGACTACACCTACACCAACTACACCAACTACACCCATGCTGAACGTCGCATCTTTGAACACGGAATTCTGTTTGTCAAAACTCATTGCCAGTACTGAAACACACACGGGATCTGATGGGGAGCAACTCCTCATGGTGAGTCTCCGCGTGGAGGGCAGTGGGCGCAAGCACATGGGACTTGCGCTGGACTACTCGACGTCAATGTCTGATCGACGCAACAATCAGTCGAAGCGCGATGTCTTGGTGCAGGCGGCGGTGACGGCGCTGAACCTCATGCCGGAGGATGACATGATCACGGTGGTTGCGTACGGGACACACGCCACCGTGTTGATGCGCAACGCTCGAATTGGACACCCGGTCACCATACCAAAGGTGTGTCAGGACCTGCGCGACCAACCCTTCATGGGTGGTACGAATCCAAGCAGTGCGCTGAGCGAACTCCGCGAGTGCGATCAAATTCTACTAGTGAGTGACGGGGAGTTCAATGACGGTGTGCTGCAGCCAGATCTGCTGCACAAAATGGTAGGTTGTCCCGTGTTGTGTGGGAGCATTTTGCCTGGATGTGACATGAGCGAGCTGGCAAACGTCAGCGAGGGGTCGAGCTTTGAAATTGACTGCAACGAAGCGGATACGATGGCATCACTGATGGCATCCGCGCTGTCGGCACCCAACATTGCTGCCTCGTCAGTCACGCTGCTGGTGCAGGGGAAGAAGTATCCGGTGCCCAGTGTGCGCGAGGGATGCTGTGTCCGCTACGTGGTACCCATTCCAGCGAGCACCGAGCCAAGCGAGGAAAACGCGGAGACCGTCTTGTTCAGCGTCACGCACATGGACACGCGCGGACTGTTGGTCACGCAAAACGGCAGTGCGCGCATCACCGGTGCCGCCAACAACGACGTGGAGCGCCAGTGGCATCTGCAGAAGGCAGCTGCGCTGGTGGAGGAAGCGCAGCGCACTGGCTGTCAGTCCAAACAATCAGAGGCGATCCGCATGTTTTGTGCGGCGGGCGTGACTACCAACAAGCACAGCGTGCTTCGCACAGCGTCGTCGCAACGATTACAGTTCAGTCTGGAGCCAGACTCTGAGTTATGCCCAAACGTGTGTCGTGAATCAAGCGCAAGGGCAATGGACGAAATGGACGAAATGGACGAAGAGACAAACAGTGTGGGAGACTGAGTATAAATAGTGTACATCTAAAATAGTAAATGGCATCGTCTTCGTACTCTATGTTGGCGGTTGGTGCGGGTGGTGCACATGCGGCTTTCACATTAGGTGTGTTACTGCAATGGTTTGCGCAGGGGGAGAACTGTGCGGAGTGGACCCATCTTGCGGGTATTTCGGCGGGTGCCCTGGTCACGGGAATGATTCAACAGGTGGACATGCAAAATCCAAGCGAGTATGCAGGGGCGCTGGAGGTGATCCGAACCAAATTGTGCAACAAATTCCCCCTGCGTCCACACATAAAACTCAGTAGCACCCTCAACGCAATGTACTCTCTCTTTTTTTCCAACTCGCTGTACCAAAACGACCTGCCAACGTTTATTCAGAGCAACATTCACTTCAAAAAATTAAAACGGCACGATCGGACTTTGAGCATTGGGATGTACAACCAGACAAAGGGTCAGTACGAAACGCACAAGGTCGTACCCACAATGTCAGACGAACATATTGTGAAGATGTTGACCGCCAGCTGCTCGGTGCCCTGCGCGCTGCCACCGCAAAAAATAGGGGAGGACATGTACGTGGACGGAGGAATGTCCCGCGTGATGCCAGTGGATGAAATTGCGGCGTTTTGGAAAGAGTACGAGGGTAATCTGGACATCTTGGCGTGTTATCCTACGATGAGTTTACAGGAGTTTAAAACATGCGAGGAAGTTAAAAGTAGATTTGCATTGTTAACACAGTGCTCAGATTTTGTGATTGATACGTTGTGGAACACGTACCAGCGAGATCTGGATGATATTGACAAGCTGTTTGGCATCCAGGTGCGCAAGTCAGCAGTAAATACTTGGAACGTGATGACGGACAGTGGCACGCGACGCGTGCGCTTTCTCTCTCCGCGTGTGGGTGTGTACATTGATCTAGTGGGACAACAACAAACTGTGGCAGAATTATTGATACACTATGGACGAGAGGCTGCACAAGCGTGCCAAAATAATGCCAGCGCTGCACAGGTACATCCACTATTCACACCAGTGAAAATGAGGGTGTGAATGTCAATGGTAGCATCTTCAAGAACCATGGATCCTGCCACAGAAATGGTAGTGCCTGCCGTCCACATTCCTGCAACCAGCAAAACGTGGAAGAGTTTGTTGTGTTTTCTAGCCACATACTGAAGTAGCATTTGCACCATTTGATACGAGAGCAGCATGCTATACGCAAGCACCTGGTCCAGGTCGACAGAGAACGCAATGGTGTGAAACTGCATGGGTTTAAACATGGAGAGCTGCCAGCTGAACCCATGTACCAGAGCAATGAAGTAAGTGGTAAGTGCCAGACTGTAGGAACATGACATCTCTGCCACTGCTGGCACTGCTGGCACTGCTGGCATTGCTGGCACTGCTGGCACTGCTGGCATCTTGGGTGACTTGGGTGACTTGGGGGTAATGTCAATAATAAGTGGGTTCATGTGTTTAGATGGGAGCGATTGGATATATACCCTGTTTCGCCATAGTACATTGTGCACTGACAACCAGTGGCTGGCGCTGTCTTTGGTGGTGTCTTGGGTGGTGTCTTTGGCGCTGTCTTGGGTGTCATGTCAATGACGAGTGGGTTCATAATAAGGTTCATGTGGGTTTCATGTGGGTTTTCATGCGGGGTGGGATACATCCTGTTTTGCCATAGTATATTGTGCACTGACAACAGACACCAGATTAATGGTTAAACAAAGAGTAATGTGTAAATCAAAGGGTGATCCCAAGACAAACATGGAGATGCCAACCGACAGAGTGATCGCAACAGTCCAGCTCAGGGAGACTAAAAACGCAGTCACGTCTGGTACTGGTGTGAGTCGCGCAACGCAGTGCAGCAGCAAAAACAGCAGCTGATAGGCAAAGACAACGAGATAGAGAAAGACAAGATGTGAGGGGTCAAGAACAATCATGCTGAGACCTTGCACAATGGCAGCAACGTAGGAACTGACTGCAAGGACGTAGTGGCACAACGATAGTTTGGGACGAGTGTTGGCAAAAACTAGCGACGGATGTTTGTAGGGTTGGCAGCAGATCTCACAGCAGTGCGCACCGCTCACATCCACCCAGTGCTGCAGACACGTGAGATGCACCAGCGCGCAGGATCCCAAGCAGCCGCAGGCGGACACCAGATCAGATTCTGATTCTAGACAGATACGACAAGTCATTTATTTAAGGGGATGTCATATTATATATATTGAATGCGCCCGAGTAGTGTTCTGGTACTTGACGAGAAGGCAACCTACGCGGAAATTACGCACATGCTTGCTTGTGAGCATATCGCACACAAGCAGCTGCGCACACTGCGCACGTGTGCGGAAAACGGCGCCATGTTCATGTTGTATCGTGGGAGAAGCAGCGACGTCATGTGCGTGTTGCCAGGCGGTGGAACACACGTGGTGCCGGTGGATCTGCGGCACATGGAAACAGAAAGAGACCGGTTGTACGTCCTGTGCTATGACAGGTCATAGCGATGGTCATAGCTGTCCAAACAGCACGCGCAGCATAAGTTTACAGGTGCTCCACGCAAACAGCGGTGGCAGCAACGCCGGCAGCGTCAGTGGAGCCAGCAGGGATCGGACGAGCATCAGCACGACAACAACAGTTGGAATCACGTCGCGATACTCGTAAAGCTCGCGGATGGGGGACCCGCGCTGATCGGTATAGGGTTGTGCACATTGGCGACAGTTCATATAATATGTCCATCGTGTTGCGAAGCAGTCAGTGCAGTACAAATCGGACTGACAGACACAGGTGGGCTCTACGCGCGGTGTCCATCGGTGGAAGGTACACCTGCACGCCATGCAGACGCGTGGCTGTTCCATGAGGATCCACTGTGTTCCACTGTTCCAGATGTCTGCCGGAGTTTTTTTGCGCCATAGGTCATGCCACCAAGGAGTGCTACAGGGGGTATAAGTCTCTGGTCAACGCACTGCAATGCCACTCTGTGGTGCAGTCACCGTATGCATTATGTCCCTCCTGGTCTTGGCGTCCATTGTGTCGCAGGTCGGTCACTTTCACAAGTACTGGGTGAGTCGCTCCAAAGAGTGGGAGCAGGCGAGAGTGTTTTTAAAAAGTGAAAACTGTCATAACCCCATGATTCGCAGCAAACTGGGAGCATTTAACTTGTGTGAAGCGTCGGAGACAATCATGAGCTCGTACCCGCTGTTTACGTCCATTCATGACGTGGCGCAGGATCTCAACATCTGTGGTCACAACCGCTGCGCTGCCAACATCCATAAAGTGGTGATTGGTGGTGGTCTGCTGGCAGTGCTGGGTCTGTATGTCAGTCGTCGGATGTTTCGCGACAATGCTATTGATCGCGAGTACGCGTACTACACGCTGCCGTCACAGCGCAAGCTCAAGCGGTTCTGATGTTTTCTCTCGCACCAGACGCAGCGAGCAGAGTGGGAGTGTGGCAAGAACAACCGAGACCATGCAGAACGTTGCCAGTGGCTGCAGATTCGTCTCCGTAATACCAACGGCACGCACCGTGGCTCCCTCCACTGTCTCGGAGAGAATTCCAACCAAGTTCATCCACGACATGACCATGGAGTACGTGGTGCCCTCTGCTCCCTCGGGACAGTGCTTGGCGGTGTAGATGACAACGGGCAGCACGAAAAAAATGGACGCAACACTGTTCAGCACGCTTCGCAGAATGGCAAACTGAAACGCCGGTGCACCAAGGGCAATGGCGACTGCCACCATGGTGCTCAGGACCCCCAGCAGCAGCGACGCCACCAGCGCAGACCGGAAGCCGCGCCAGAACTGGTACACAAACGCGGCGCAGCACGCAGCCACTGCACCGGCAAGACTGATGACAGACATGCCGAGTGGATCCACGCCCTGGGAGCGCAACTTGTACCACAGGACACTGGATATTTCGGGAACAACGGCACTGATGAGAAGAAAGAGGAGCATTCTCCACATGCGCAAGCAGCTGCGAAACGCGGTGACAAGTACTGTCTGCGTCTCGTTGTCGGTCTTGCGACGCTCCTGCAGGTTCCAAATGTACACGGACAGAAAGAGCACGGGCAGAGCAGCAAGGCGCACAACAGGACCAAACCCCCACATGTTGTACGTGATGCCGGACAGACCGGACCCAAACAGTGAACCCAGGGTGCGCGCCATCCAGCATCCGGACTGCAGGTGTCCCTGGGTGCCGGCAGTTTCGCTTTTGGTTAGTTCGACCATGACAGCGTCGCACCCAACGTCCGCCACACACATGAAGAGTGAGCAACAGGTGAGTGCGGTCACCAGGGAGATTCTACCGGTGGCAAGTGACGGCGTGTAGGCAAAGAGGACGCCACAGACAAAGGAGGACGCGGAGATGTAGGACCGGCGATAACCAAAGAGTGGGAACTTGTCCGAGATTAAGCCGTAGACCGGCTTCAAGACCCATGGGACTGAAATGATTGCCCACGCATAGGCGTTCTGAGCAGGAGACGTGTGGTACTCGTCCACCAACTGGAACTGGACGGCAACACCAATGTAGGCAAAAGAGAACCCAAACACCGCATAGGCGTAGTACAGTGAATCATACATTATAAATCTAGTACTGGTACTTAAACCCCTGGCTGCATTGCACAAGATGCACAAGATCCTCACAGCCCCGCTAGTAATTCCACCGTCTCACAATCGGAGACTACTCCAACGCGTCAACACCCCTCCAGCGTTTGACTTGAGTGCAGATGTTGGCATGGTGTACAAACAATCCGACTGCAACGCGTGCTACGCAATCACTGCTGCCGAGCATCTGACGTTTGCAGCCCAACGCCACGGCAGCATTGTTGCGCAGTCGCTCTTTGACTGCATTCCATCAACCAACGGGTGCAGTGGTGGGATTATGGATGAAATTTGGTCGTTTGGTGGACCCTTCCCAGTGAGTCCCTCTCCCACGTGGACTGAGACGGGAACCGAGACGGGAACCGAGACGGGAACCGAGACGGTAGTGCCGCGGTCATCAAGCACATCAAGCACACCAAGCACGTGCACGCGCGACAAGCAGATGTACGTGGACGAGTACATTGTTCTGAGTGATTTGGAGGGAGACAACGTGGAGGCAGAGCTTGCGGACGCTCTGGTGCAGCATGGACCTATTCCGGTTGCCGTCGACGCCAGCAGCACGCGGTTCCATCAGTATCGCGGCGGAGTGCTCACATCACGGGACTGCAACCAAGAACCCAATCACGCAGTGCTGCTGACCGGGTACACGCCTGAGTATTGGATTGTGAAAAATAGCTGGGGTACCAACTGGGGAGAGGAGGGGTTTGCCAGAATTGAGCGCAACAAGGACGTGTGTGGCATTGGGTCGTACGCCAGCTTCGTAACACGCACGCGTATGGCGTGACCTATATAGCCGTCAGCTTGGTTACAAAATGGAACACGTGACGTTTGACAAAAACAACCACGCTGTCTGCCATCACCCAAGATTTGTGCCCATGCAGGACGGCATCGTCCAGTGCAGTCCCGCCTGGTTCAAGCAGCGTCGCGGCAGACTGACTGGCAGCAAGTACGCCAACTTGTACTTCATTGGGTCGGCAGTTGAGTACGAGCAGTACTGGCAGCAGGTGTGGAACAAGGGTCCAAAAGAGCCGTTCTCAGAGGAGGCAAAGGGGTACATGGAGTACGGGAAGCGACACGAGGACATTGCGCTCTCCCAGTTCCTCACCAGCGCTCCTGCCACGGTCGGTGACATTTACATTGCCGAGTCTCCGTTTTATCCGCACCTGCTCAACTACTTGGGTGCAAGTCCAGACGGCACCTACGCCATCTACAAGGACGGTGTGGTAGCAGAAGAGGGGATTGTGGAAATCAAGGCGCCTGCCAAGACCAAGCGTCCGTACGCACACTTCAAGTACTACTACGTGAGCCAGACGTACGCTGAAATGGCATGCAGCGGGATGCGTTCCTGCATTGCGATCAGCTGGGGACCGCGCTGCATGCGTGCCTGGCGCTGGAAGTTTGAGCCAGAGGTGTGGAACGTGGTGTGCAACATGATTGAGGGATTTCGTCAGCACGTGCCGTACGAGACGTTCCAGGAGCTGCAGCACGAGTTGATTCAAGTCAGTGAGCGCGTGTCAAAGAACGCGGAGTGCCTGCATCCTGGGAAGGGATGGACGCTGTGAAGCAGAAGGCGGTGCAGACGTATAAACAGAAGTATCACTTGTATAAAAACATGTTTCAATTATTTCTTACGATGTATTGTCCAGTACTCTCGCGGGACGGCTCTTT
>Ga0209533_1001358_pt1 | contig 22842 bp, 25 predicted proteins | sample COG_04_FD_184748 | JGI IMG/M metagenome (GOLD analysis project Ga0209533, IMG submission 184748) | Pelagic Microbial community sample from North Sea - COGITO 998_met_04 (SPAdes) (version 2) | ecosystem: Environmental > Aquatic > Marine > Neritic zone/Coastal water | place: Helgoland, sampling...
CACCATATAAAACGTAGTTCGGGGGTCGAAGGGGTCTCCCCTTCACACCATATAAAACGTAGTTCGGGGGTCGAAGGGGTCTCCCCTTCACCCCACTGCGTACTTAACACTATTCAAATCTATAATTAAATCTTTTAAAAATTGTTGTCTATGCATATTATGACTCATTAATCTCATATTATGATATTGTATTGAATATAATCTCATAAATTCGTGTATAGTATTTCTTAAATTTTCATTTGTATACATATCATTTATCTCAGTCATACTTAATTGTCTTTTTTGTAATTTAATATTTACTATATTATGTAATTGTCTTAAAAATTCTATAAAATGTTTTTTTGTCTTAATATTATTTATATATGCTCGTTTTAAAACATGATTCGATGCATGATCAGCGCAAAATGGACAGGGTAAATTTTTACATGTTTTAACTATAATATTAATTAATTTATCCCGGACTTCCGGAAATTTTTCTTCATTTATTTGTGCCGCTAAACTATGAAATAATTTCCAAGTTATATTTCCCCATTCTTTATTTGACATATAATACTATATTATACTTTTATTCTAAAAATAAAATAAAAAGATTTCTGTATATAAAATATATGAATTATGTTATAGAAAATAATATAAATTTTTTTGCAGAATTAAAAAATGCAATTGATAAAAGTAATTCAAATAATGATAATAATAATGCTGATAATGCTGATAATGCCGATGATGATAATGCAGATGATAATGCATCTGATAATGCTGATGATGAAATTTGTTTATTAACACATCAACCATTAGAAGAGAATTTTATTACTATGGTTTGTAAGCATAAATTTAATTATATACCATTATATAATGAAATTTGTCGTCAAAAACAAAATAATTATTTAGAAACTACACATTTATTAATAAATCAAATGAAATGTCCATATTGTAGAACTATAACAAATAAGATCCTTCCATTTATTACAGATAAAAATGTTATGTATAAAAGAGGCGTTAATTATCCACAAAAATATTGTATGACTATTCATACGTGTACATGGACAAATAAATCCGGAAAAAATAAAAATAATATGTGTGGAAAACCTGCATATAAAACCAACGATGGTATATATTGTTCTACACATCATAATATGTGTAATAGAACCCAGAAGAAATTAGATAAAATACAATATATAAATGATAATTGGACGGATAATCATGAAAAAATTAATAAAAAATATAATATTCATGAATTAAAAGAACTTTTGCGGAATATGAATACAAATATGAATACAAATAATCAATCAAAACATAGAATTATTATTGGTGGAACAAAAAAAGAGTTGATTCATAGAGTACTAATGTATGAATTAGCAAACTTTTAAAAACAAACTTTTAAGAAAAGTTTGGACAAAACAACTTTGTAATATGGGACAAACAAACTTTGTAATATGGGACAAACAAACTTTGTAATATGGGAGAAACAAACTTTTAAAAAAAGTTTGGACAAAACAAACTTTTAAGAAAAGTTTGGACAAAACAATTTTGTAAATATAGTAAATATAGTATATATTTATAGTACAATATTAAATATATACTATAAATATAGTATACTATAATGACAACAAAAGAAGAATTAATATCAAAAATTAAAGAATGGATAACACACGATGATGATATAAAATCTCTTCAAAAACAGCTTAAAGTATATCGCACTGAAAAAAAGAGTTTAACAAGTAATTTAGTCGATATTATGAAAACTAACGAGATCGATTGTTTTGATATAAATAATGGGAAGCTTCTTTTTTGCAAAAATAAAGTTAAACAGTCTATTAATAAAAAAACATTATTGGCATCTTTAGAAAAATATTTCAAAAATAGCCCGAATATAGACCCGGAAAAGGTAAGTGATTTTATTCTAGATAATAGAGAGATATCATTTAAAGAAAATATACGACGAAAATAAACAGTATATATTCAAAAATTTATTGGTTTACAACAATATTCACAATTTTCATATAATAACATTAATCCGCCTTGTGGATATATTTTATTATTTATAGCAGGTTTATATTTTTCGATTTCACTTAATACCGACGCGTGTGATGCGATTAATATATTAACATTTGTATTTTTATAAATGTTAATTATGTAGTTAATAAAGTGATTAACTCTCAATTTAACATCTATATTATTTTCAGGACATTTTATATCATTTATTGTAATGAATGACATATAAATTGGATTTGCTAATACGAATTCTTTATCTTTATCGCCTAGTTTAAGCTTATAATTATCCTTTGTAAAACAATTATCATACATCGTTTCATATAATGAATACTCGATATTGACTTTTTGTTCCATATTATTTTCTAAGCAATAAGGCATTAATGTTTGCAATACTCTTGGAAATGGCGATGAATATATTAAATCTATTTTTTCATTATTTAATAAATCTTTTAATTTTTCTGATTTTTCAAAACCCTTTGGTGTCAAATTAGTATAAAATAATGGAGGCTCATATCGTTCTTCATGTCTTAATAAATATATTTTCATTATTTTATTTTTACGTTTTCTTCTATTGTTGCGGTTTCTTTAAATTCTTTTTTTAATTGATTTATAAAATTGAAGTAAAAAGTTGCATATAATATAATATAATATACAGATGGAGAACCGTATCGGACGCAAGGTTGATTTATATCTATCCGAATTTAAAAATGAGATTAAACAATGGTTTAATAAGAATAATTCGGATATTTGTGGGCCATGTAATCAAAGTGATTTTCTAAAATTTATATTTGATTATAATGGTATATCATTATTAAAAGAGGATTTCCAAAAACGAAAACGGGTGAAAAATAGTATACCCATACAAATAAGATGTTGCGCTAAACGGGCTAACGGCGAACAATGCACTCGACGGAAAAAAGGCGAAAATGAGTTTTGTGGAACTCACTGTAAAGGAATTCCATATGGAAAAATTGAACATAATCAAACCGATGTATCTTTAAGTAAACAAAAAAAAATTTGGGTACAAGATATTAAAGGAATAAATTATTATATTGATGAGGATGGGAATATTTATGACCACGAAGATGTATTATCAAATAAAATAAATCCTGGTATTATTACACAATACACTAAAGATCTGGTTAATGATGTATATCATATTCCGGAATATGGGATCTAATGAAGGGGAGACCCCTTCGACCCCCGAGCTACGCTATGTTGCACAGTTAGGGTTGGAAGTTCTTTATGAGATACCTTTTGACCATCTTTATACGATTTATTGCGTAGGCAGGGTTTATAAGGGCTAAGAGCCCCCTAATATATTGCGTAGTCAGGGTTTATAAGGGACGGGAGTCCCTTAAGGGAGTCCCTTTATAATACGAACGTATTCAATAAATCCATAATCATATATATTACATCATCAATATCTGTCGGTCTATCAATATCATTTTTATATATAATACAATCTATAGTTACTGTTTTACTCGTTTTTTGGATAAGATGCGCTTTATATACCACCGTAGTTGTCCAAGATCTTTGAAAATTTATCCAACCATCGTCACATACAATGTTCCATTTATCATCCATGGATTCCGCTTTATAACCCTTTAGAATTTTTTGCATATCAGTTGGTGAAAAATTAATGTTTTTATTAATAACATTCGCTGTAGTATAATCGTCCATTTGCATCGGTGTTTGTTTCAATTGTTTCCTTTTCACATTATTTTCTTTTTAAAATACTTTTCAATTTTTTTAATTTTCAATCTTTTCGAAAAAATATTTATTTTATAATCTATATAAAATAAATATGGACTATTTAGAAGTAGAAAAACTTCATGATTCAAATGATTCAAATGATACAAATGATACAAATGATACAAATGATTCAAATGATACAAATGATACTATAGTACTTAATATATTAAATACCTGTGGTATCACATGTTCTGATATAAAAGATTTAGATGGTATTACTATTTTTAGAGAGATATTATTAAATAATTCTACTTATGATAAATTAAAAGCTGATATACCAAAATTAAAACAAATACTTAGTTCTACATCATTTACATCAATGCATAAACACGCCGATGAATCTCAAAAATGGCCACTCATTAATCTTGTTAGACAATTATTGCGCAAATATAATTATAATTTAATTCCTAAGCGAGTTTGTGATGGTTATACCAAATCTGGTATAAAAAAATATAAACGATTATTTATTATTCGTAAAATGATTTCTGATACTGTTTAACTTATCTGATATTTTTAACTATTAATTATTTATAATTAAGACAACTATTAGAGCATAACACACAACACAACTACTACAAAATAAATTATAATTTACATTTTTCATTATATTTTTTTTTGCTTTATCCGTCATCATCTTATGACTCGCATATAAATTTTTATACGCCGGTTCTGCGTCAGACATTCTTAACCATTTAACGTTTTGTGCGTCATCTCCCGCTTCTAATTTAATTGCCGCGGCTAATTTATGCGAACAATGAAAATGTACGGCAGTTGTTTCCAACCAACGTGTATCTGTATTGCGCGGATCATCAACATATCCCCGATAAATGATTTCTTCGTTCTTTTTACTAAAAATGTTGTCTATAGCTACACTCGCATTATCTGGATCCATATTATTACACACTTCTTCATTAATTTCATGTCGAAGTGTCTGAGTTACTGTTTCACCGGTTTCTACCATCCCACCAGGAATCGCCCAATCTTTGGTATCGCGCCGTTGAATAGCGATCATTTCTAATTGAGGAACTAAATATTTTGTTGATTTGAAAATATCAATTACGTATGTTGGCATATTATTGTCTTCATCAATAATAAATATGTTTTTTAATACAATATAAATCGCCTTTAGTAACGGGAAAAATGTAATTTGGGTCCATCGAGTAAATATTGGATCTGCCGCCTGATTTGGTCCATTTTTCCCCAAAAGACCAGGTCCCCACATACCAGTTCTACCCATTGGATTTTTCGGTAGATTATTTTCGTCAAATTCAATATTCGCTTCTTCTAATGTTTGTTCAAACCCATTAATATATGTAATCCGACGTTTTAAATCATATGCCGCCAACTCTTCTTTATCGGTATCACTTTCCGCATATCTTTTCAAATTCGTTTTTTCTAATAATAAATTATTTTCTATATTTTTATGCATATAATATGGCCTATTCTCTAAATAATTCGCGAATTCTTTATTCCACGGAGTTTCACTATTTAAAACTGTATATCGCATAACATCATATCTCGGATGTTGTAGACGACTATTATAATGGATTTTCTTTTGTTTAGTCATTCGCGCTTTAGTCATTCGCTCTTTAGTCATTCGTTCTTTAGTCATTCGCTCTTTAGTCATTCGCTCTTTAGTCATTCGCTCTTTAATCATTCACTCTTTACTTATATTGGTATCATTATTCTAAATTCAATTTTTTTCTTATAATATATAAATGAAATCTAAAAGAATTAGAAAATCTAAAAGAAATAACCACTATAAAAAAACGCAAACAAGAACTAGAAAATATAAAAAATCTCAAACACAAACTAGAAAAGCAAACCACTATAAAAAATCTAAACGAGAATTAAAAAAAGTGAAAACTCGAAAAAGAACAGGTGGTGACACAGAAATGGTCGAACTGAAAGATGTGTCGGGGGTAAAAGATGAGGAAGAAGAAAAAGAGAGAGTTCGTGAATTAATAGATATATTTACAAATGCAACACCGACAATATTGCGTAATGCAACTGGTTGGGGGTGGAAACCTGTAATAGTATGGATTAATGCTGGAAATGAATTTTTAAAAAAAATTGTATTTACCGATAATCGCCAAATATCTCCATATATCAATTATAGCCAAATATCTCGCTATATAGAAAAATTAAATGATATTATGAAATTGGTTATTGAAACTTACAATAATAACCCTGAAGAGATTACATTGATATATAATTATACCAAAAACAATTCTTCCTCCTCCCCCGAGTCAGTAAAACGGATGTTGAACAAAGATATACGAGAAAAAATATTGGACCCATTAATAAACCAAGCTACTAAAATAATAAGCTTTAAAGATCAATATGCAATGTGGAAGGGAAATTCTGATTCATTAGCAACTACGAAGGAAAACAAGGTCACTTTAGAAAGTATTGAGAATAATCTTACAGAATTAAACAATTTTTATGATACTTTAATGCCTCACGCTGTTAAGACAAAGTCTAAGGAAAACGCGTCTCAGCTGATGCCTTTGGAGCGAGGACCTGCCGCTAATTTTCAACCAGTGCGTACAGAAGTGAATCTCGATGAGCTATTACCCACCATAACAATGCAAGACAGGGCTACCTTTCTTACAAAAACCCTTCCTGCCAAATACGGATTTAACTCCGATGTGGCAAGTATAGTTGGTGAAAACACCTGAACTAAATCCATATTTTTACATCCATTCTAACGCCGGTTATACCAAAAAAACGGGAATATATCCGAATTTTTACGTCCATTCTAACTCCGTTTATTGGTATTTAACCCCACGATTTAACCCCACGATTTAACCCCACGATTTAACCACAATATATCTATTCAGAACGTAGTTGGGGTCGAAGGGGTATCCCCTTCTCTATTCAGAACGTAGTTGGGGTCGAAGGGGTATCCCCTTCTCTATTCAGAACGTAGTTGGGGTCGAAGGGGTATCCCCTTCTCTATTCAGAACGTAGTTGGGGTCGAAGGGGTGTCCCCTTCTCTATTCAGAACGTAGTTGGGGTCGAAGGGGTATCCCCTTCTCTATTCAGAACGTAGTTGGGGTCGAAGGGGTGTCCCCTTCTCTTTATGCAAAATATAATTTTCCACCGTTAATTTATTATAAAATGCCCCATTAAAAAATAACATTAAATTTATATATAATATAATACACACATTATAATCGATTAATTTGTTTTCGCAATATGCAATATATGTTACCGTCGGGCAATATATTGTAATTGGATAGCGTATATAATTATAAACATGCGATATAATATTTTTTTGTCTTATATAGCACATTTTATTGTGTTTTACTAATGAAAGAGTAAAATATTCAATGCAACCGGGCAATCCGCACGTTGATAACCATGCTATTCGCATTATATTATTCGTTTTTATTAATAATGTAGGTAACAAACCACAACCTACAAATAATATATGATGAAAGTAATCCATAATTGTTAAATCATTTACTATAAAAAAATGATAAATATGCAAAAATAATATAAAATATGTATCTATATTCGATTTAGTTACTTCAATGCTTTGTAATGGATTTGTAAAAATATTGATGATATCTTCCCATATAATTAATACTATTATACCATTAATTGCTGAATGTAATTGAAACCATCGTGTTTTGGTTCCAAATAATTTACATAATAAAAAATCTATACCTGGTATAACTATAATAGGGGTTGCGATATCGTTATATATATATATTGTCCATGGATTATTCATTTTCACACTATATAAAATATAGTATAAATATTTTATATTATATTTTATTTTATATTATATAAAATATCGCACAACTAACAATACCGAATAAAAACATCATTATAAAACAATTTTTTACTTTATAAAACCAAGTATTTTGTTCTAATTTATTTGATTTATTTGATTTATTTGATTTATTTGATTTATTTGATTTATTTGATTTATCAATATTATCCTCTATATCAATAGACAAACTAGTTAATGTTTTTAGCGGTGAATTTCGTTTATCTGAATTAAATTTGTCGAAGTCTGATATATCAGTCCAATATCGGGGCGATTTAAACTGAGGATCAATCATCTCAATAAATTGATATCTATTATTCATACATTCATAAGAGCATTGGTCTGTATCACACGCTTTATAAATAGTTTGTCCTTCTTCAAATGGCGTGTTGCATTGATAACATCTGTTTACTTTGTTCATTGTTTTTGTTTTTGTTGAATACTTTTATATTATTTAAAAAAATAATAGTTTTCAATTTATAAATAAAGGGGAAACCCTTTAAAACCCCTAAGTTTTCAATTTATAAATAAAGGGGAAACCCCTTTAAAACCCCATAAGTTTTCAATTTATAAATAAAGGGGAAACCCCTTTAAAACCCCATAAGTTTTCAATTTATAAATAAAGGGGAAACCCCTTTACCTTTACCTTTAAAATTTTAAAACTCTTCCACCACCATGTTTTCCACCATATATTCCTTCTGAATTTGGATAACCTTCCAAACATAGATGTTCTTTTTTATCAGATAAAAATTCTAAACATGCTCGTTCGCAACCAGGTAAAACATTCCATCCACAATCATCTATTAAAATAATACCACCTCTACTAACTTTATGATATGTTTTATCAAATGAATCGATTATAGATGTATAAAAATCACCATCAAAAAATGCAAAACATATCTCTTCAGGATATTCTTCGCCGGGAATTTCCTTAAACCATCCAGAATGTATAGTAGGTTCTTTTAATCCTCTAATTTTCATATTATATTTAAATTGTTCAATACTAGTTTTACATGCTCCTTGACCAAAACTTCTCCCAACATTATTTATATCTTTTTCATGCATTGCTGGTAATCCTTCCCAACTATCATATACATGATACTCTTTATCACTCTTATATAAATCTAATAATTTACGTATATAAATACTAGTTGTTCCAACATTACAACCAAGTTCTACTACTGCACCTGGTATATTTCTTTCTAATACATTTTGTAAATTTTCTAATACTGCAACAATCTGCCAATATGTCATCATACAACTGGGTATATCATCTTTATTTACTAGATTTTTTACATCTATTTTTTTAACTTTTGGTTTTTTATCCATATAAAATATAAATTATTTTATCTTTATATTTTATATTTATATTTTATATTTATATTTTATATTTATATTTTATATTTATATTTTATATTTATATTTTATATTTATATTTTATATTTATATTTTATATTTATATTTTATATTTATATTTTATATTTATCCATTATAATATAATATAATTAAGTTATTTTTAATTTAAATTAAAAATATATTATATATTATATTATAATGGATACATATAAAATTGCATTATTAATACCTACAACCAGTAGAGGTAGAGATAATTGGGGAACTATAAAAAATACATACCTATATAATTTAACATTAAAAACGTTTTTATTAACACAAAGTAAAGAACACGAATATATATTTTATATTGGTATAGATGCTGATGATCGTATATTTTCAAAACAATATTATCAAGATGAAATTTGCAAATTCAAAAAGGTTTTCAAAAATGTAGAATACAAATTTATAAATATGGAAAATATAAGAAAAGGTCATTTAACCAAAATGTGGAATATATTGTTTAAAAAGGCGTATGATGAAGGATGCGACTATTTTTTTCAATGTGGCGATGATATTAATTTTAAAACTAAAGATTGGATAAATGATGGTATTAAACAATTAAAACTCCACAATGATATCGGAATAACCGGTCCTGTTAATAATAATCCAAGAATATTAACCCAAGCGATGGTTTCTCGAAAACATATGGACATATTTGGTTGGTTTTTTCCAGAAGAAATAATTAATTGGTGTTGTGATGATTGGTATAATTTAGTTTATCAACCAAATTATTTTTATCCGCTTTGTAATCATTATTGTAGTAATGATGGAGGTGCACCAAGATATAATATTGATAATAATAAACATTTTAATGGACCGATGGGAATTAATTTTAAAACTAATGTTGAAAAATTAAGAAATGATACGCGAATTATGGTGGAAAAACATAAGGAATTGATTAAAAAATATATACAATAAGTAAGGGGGACCCCTTAAACCCCTATTATTTTTATTTTTAGTTTTATAAAATTTAAACGTAGTTCGGGGGTTTAAGGGGTTCCCCCTTATTTATACACTAAATAAATGTTTTCTAAAATAATTATGATTTAACCATACTTCATTACCCCGTTGTCTTTCTTTATATGTAAAACCATTCTCTTTTAGATATTCTCCAAAAATTTTATTTTTTTCTTGTTCTGTAGAATGTGCTTCTATTATTATACAAAAAATTGGAAAAGTAAAATCAATTGATTTTAATAATTCTAGTTCACTTCCTTCAACATCAATTATCATTATATCAATATATTTATACTTTGATTGTTGTAATAAATCTTTCATTTTAATATTATTAACAGTATATTTATGCCATGATGGTTTATTGGTTAAATTTGTATTGATATTATTTGCAATTCCTCCTTCCGCATTATTTCCAATAAATTCTATAGTTTTATTATTACTATTAGATACTGCATAATTATAACATTCGCATTTTTCTCTATTTATAATTAACTTATCATAAAAATGTTTTTGTGGTTCTATTAGTATTCCAGAAAATCCAAAATAATCTTCCAGTGTTTTTGTATTTGAATATAAAATTCCATCACATGCACCGATTTCTAAAAATACACCATCATTAATTTTTTCCTTTAATATATTTTCTATTATATATTTATCTTCGTCTTGTTGAGAATAAAATTTTACATTATTAATTCCTATATTAAATAATAAGCACTTATTTATAAATTCTGTAATAAATTTATCATTATCTAAATGCCATTCAATTAATCCTTTATTTTTTTTATACATAAATATTATTATTATTAAGTATTTAAATATTATTATATCATTATATTTAATGATTAAAATATATACTATAAAAAAACTAGTTAATTTTTCATCTGAACAAATTATTTTATTTGGATTATTAGAAAATTTAAATAATATTAATATAGATACTATTCAAATTAATTTTAAAGGACTATCTAGATATGATGGTGTAATAGAAACATGTAAACAATTATTTACATATGTAAATAATATTAAAGAAAGTGATATTATTGTTTTTCCATATAAATTTACCAATTTAAATGATAATATTTTTAAAATATTATTTAATTTATCCAAACAATTTAATAAACTATTATTTATATTTTATAACGATGATAATGATAAACCTTTAGTACCATATTCTGAAAATATAAAAATATTTCGCACTAGTTTTTATAAATCTACAAAATTAAAAAATGAATATGCCATACCATCTTTTTCACCAGATTACTTTAATGGAAATTATATTGATAATTTGAAATTAAGTATTGGATATTGCGGTCATAAAATATGTGGGCGTGATAAATATCTAGATCTTTTACAAAAATCTGATATTGAAATTAATTTTATATTACGTAATGGATATTGGGCTCCTGGAATAGATAAAAACATTGCTAGAAAAGAATATATTGAAAATATAGATAATAATATCTTCACATTTTGCTATAGAGGCGCCGGAAATTTTAGTTATAGATTTTATGAAGTTATGATGATGGGTAGAATACCAATACTTATAACAACTGATAGTGTTTTTCCTTTTGAAGATAATTATAATTTAAATGATATTGGTTTAGTAATTGCTGAAAAAGATATAAAACAGAATGAATTTATTGAGAGAATAAAAGAATATTATGAAATTAATAAACAAAATCTACATAATATTCAAAAACAAAATAGAATAATTTGGGAAAAATATTATAGTTGTTGTGGTTTTTTAAAGAATTTATTTTAAATGATAGTAAATTTATAAAACCATCTGGAGATGAAATAATAAAAAACAAACATGTAATTGAAGGGGGGTGTTATTGGTAAAAATTATACTTTATAATTATCTTGCATCTAATTCATATTTATTTATTATTTCTTTAGTAACTATATTTTTTTTTTTTAATATAACCATATTATTATCACTTGTTTGGTTAATAATATCAAAATAGTTTAAAACTTCACCATACATATTTAATCTTGGAATATAATCATCTAAAGCTATTAATGTATTATCATTAATTACTTCATGACATTTTAAACAACAAGCAACCCTAAAACGACCATCAATTAAAATTAAATCTATTTTGTTAATAATATCTTTATCTAATAATCTAATTTGTTCGCTGTAATTTATTTTTTCTTCATTCGTTGCGTCTTTACCAGGATGACCCCAATTATTTGGTAAAGTTTTCATATCAACATAAATATAATTAATTTTATCAGTAGCTGTTTTTTTTTTTATATTATTTTGCCATTGAATATCACTTTCTATAGAATAAATTTTTTCTATATTTTTTCTAAGATTAGCTTGATATGTTGATCCTCCAGAGCCATATTCTAAATAATAATTACAATTATCTAAGAGATTATAAAATAATGATTTATCATTAGGCTTTAACCAAGGTTGCATATATATATATATATTATTATATTATTTATTTAAATTAATATAATTACTTATTTTAATACAATTTTCTGATACAGACTGTTTTGTATCATCTGGTATAATAATAGTTTTTGCTTTTGAAAAAAATGTAGAAATTTTAGATAAAGCACTTGGTGCACAAATAAATATATCTGAATTTATTACATCTGATAAAAATTGTAGAACAGGAGTATTTTTATCAAAAAATGTATATTCAAAATCATTAAATATATCTGGATTTCCATTACTATGAATATATAATTTATAAGTTGGATATTTTTTTTTTAAAATACATAATACTTCTTTTATTTTATTATTATTATCATTTATTTCATTAGCCCAATTATTATAATTCATAGCATCTCCTAATCTAATGTGAATAACTATACTTTTTTCTTCTAATCTATTTTTAGGTAAAAATTTATTGTTAATGAAATAGTTTTTAAATTTTTCAATATTATTTTTATGATTCTTTTTTTCTTCATTATTTAAATTAATTCTTTCAAAATAATATGCATTATCAATAGAATAAACTGTATTTATATTATAAGTTTTTGGTATTTTATTTAATTCATGTGTATGAATACAATTTTTAATTATGGTTTCTTTAGTATTATTTTCTTTAATATTATTTTCTTTAATATTATTTTCTTTAATAAAATTATTTATAGTTTCAATCATATAATTTTTTAAATCTTCGCCTTCTTTTTGCGATACATGATCAAATCTAAACCTTTTATTTATAAATATATTTGCACAAAAGTTGTAATTTTGTATATTATGAAGTATTAATGTTGTAAATAAACCATATAATTGATGTCCAATTCCATCTGAACCATGCTGAATTATATTACATCTCATTATAAGTATGATATTTATTATATATAAATCTTTATATTATTCAAAAACAAGTGTATTTAATTTATTATTATTAACAATAAATTTAGTGACTAGTGTTTTATTACCTGAGTAATTAAAAAAAAAACATTTATCATATATATTAAATAAAATATTTACAATATTTTTTATGTCATTATCTTTTAAAAAACATCTATGTAAAGATATAAATAGTTTAGGTTTATGTTTTTTTAAAAAGTTTTCCAATGCTGGTATAAGTATTTTTTCTCCACCTTCTATATCTATTTTAATAAGACTAATATTATTAGTATCTATATTTTCATTTTCTATTAATTTTTCTATAGTTATGGTATCAATTTCTATTGTACTATCTTGGTTTTGTTTTTGATGAAGTCCATTATAAGATAAATAATCTTCTTTATCTGAAATTAATAAAGTAGACATTGAATTTCCAAGTTCTCCATTTCCACCAAAAATAGTTTTTCCATTAGTATTAGATAAACCTTTGTCGATTATTTTTATATGGTTGAAAGAATTAACATTTAAATTTTGTTTTAATCTATCTAACGCAACAGTATCTGGTTCAATTGCAAAAATTTGACCATATAAACTTGCTGCATATAAAACGGTTGGACCAATCCAAGCTCCTATATCTATATATATTCCATTTTTATTAGAATAATTTTCTAAAATATGAAATGTATCTTCTTCCCATCTATTTATAAATGTACTAGTAAACCATTTTTTGAATATATTTCATTTGAAATATAAAATGAAATATCATTTTTTGTTATTTTGATATTCTTATCTCTCATTTATATATACATTATTTATATAATGCTTTTATATTATAATAACAATATTATTTTAAATTGTTATTATATTATTCATTTAATTTATTTAGAAGACCGGATACATATTTTAAAATATTTTCATAAGATAAAATATCTTTTATAAATTGTTTATTATTGTTATTTATTTTATTTAATAATTCATCATTATTCTTATATTTTGAATATAATGTTTCTAATTCAGAAACGTCATTAAATTCTATATAATTTTCTTCATGTTTTAGTAAATATGTATAAAATTCTTCATATGGAGATTTGCAATGAAACGGAACACTATTTAACAATAGTAATAATCTAAATCTATCCGAGTTAGTTATACCATCAATATAAATTGTGAATTTATAATTAAAATATTCACTAAAATGTTTAAATGATGAACCATTTCCCCAATGATACCCATCATATATTTTTTTATTATTTTTCATTAATTCAAAATATTTTTTTCGTTGTGAATGACCATTGTTACCCATAAAATAAAACTTTTCTTCTTTCTCAGTAATATGTTTATCGTTATTTTTTATATAATCAATTGTATTATTCCATGTATATGAATTATTTTTCCATTTATAATATTGAGTATTTACAATATTATCATTTATAAATCTAAAATTTGGAATTAAGAAGTAACCATCCTCATTTTTTCTTCTACAAAAATTAAAGTATCCTTTTATGGGTTGATCTCCCAATGCAAATTTTATAATACAATCTTTTATAGTATGTTTATTTAATGTTTCTTGTATTAATTGTGTATATGCTAAATCCCTTTGAACCCATGTATTATTTGAACAATTTTTGTATACAATTTTATTGTCTTTTATCTGAATAACTAACGCGTCAGCATTAATATTAAGATTACATGAACTTTTCAAATATATTTCTTTATTCGTTTTTGTGGTTTGCGCGTTTATAATTTCTTCAAAATACATAATACTATATATATATATATAGTATTATGTATTTTAAATTGTAATTATATAAAATATTTTTTTAAAAAATTACAATTTAAAATAATATTGTTATTATATTCTTCTTCCGTTAATTTATAATATTTATTAAAACTATCTATTATATATTCTTTATCATGATGAAAAATATTAGCATCATTATTTGATTGTAACCAATGTTTTTCATTTAATAAATAATTTAAATCAAGACAACCAAAACAAAAACATATTTGATCGTAATCTTCAATATTTTTTAATTTATGTTCAGATAATTTTATATCAAAAGAACAACATATTTTTTTTTTCTTTTCAGCATGAACTTCATTTAATACAGGATTAAATAGATTTAATTGTCTACACCATCCATGTGAAGAATTATTTTTTAAACTAATATTTTTTGCTCCTTTTAATCTAAAATAATATGAATGAGATATAAATTCAAAATCATTATTTAAATTATAATTATCATGACTTATAAATTCAATTGCATGAAAATCATCAAGTTCAATATTATAATTATTTAAATAATTTTTAATATTTTTTACATAAAAAAAATCATCATTATCAGTGTTTAAATAATATTTAAAATTTTTATAATATTCAATATTATATAATAATTTATAAAATGTATTACGAAGATTTCCCCATTCTGAAGAAGATAAATTATTATTACTACTATAAAGCATTATACTTATATTACTATTCTTATATAATATTAGATTTGAAATGGAATTTGTTAAATTTGAAATATTATTATTCAAATTAATATTGTTTGTAAATTTAGTGTTTAATAAATTTTCAATATTATTTATAATAGTTTTATAATCTTCTTTTGTATCAATCCAAATATAAAATGTTGTGGGTTCCAAACATCTTTATAAAATAAATAAAATGGTTTTAATAATGTAAAACTATTTTTAAATGTAGTTTGAACTAATATAGTATTCATATTAAATACGAATATATATATATTCGTATTTAAATATATATTAACTAATATATTTAAATATATGGAAACGCTAGGAACTAATTATGGTGGATGGGATATTCCAATTAATGCTAATTTAAATAAAAATAGTATAGTTTATTCTGGAGGAGTAGGTGAAGATATGTCTTTTGATTTAAAATTAAATGATAAATATAATTGTAATATAGTTTTAATTGATCCAACTCAACGAGCTATTAATCATTATGAAAATGTACAGAAATATTATAATACTTATGGTTATATTTTTATAGAAAATATTCAACCTGATTATATTAACCACATTTGTGACTTAAAACCTAATTTTTCAAAATTTACTTATCTTAATAAAGGATTACATAATGCTAAAGGTACGTTAAAATTTTATAAACAAACTAATACATCATATGTTTCTCAAAGTTTAGTTCCAAATATGTTTGGTAATGAATATGATACTGTAGAAGTTGATACTATTAAAAATATTATGTCAGAATTGGGTCATACTAAGATTGATTTGCTTAAATTGGATATTGAAGGATCTGAAGTTGACGTTTTAGAACAAATGTTGGATGATAATATATATCCAAAATATTTATGTATAGAATTTGATTTAGAACTCAAAAGAAAAGATTATAATAATTCTACACAAAAAGTTGTAGAGAGACTTCAACAAAATGGATATAAGATATTAATAAATAAAAATTTAAATATAACATTTGAATATAATTAATATAAATAATGAATGTACCTGATAGTTTTTGTTTTATTTGTACATATAATTGTTGTTATGAATTAATTGGAATGCTTTTATCATTATCTATACATCATATTAATAGTATTGTATATGGTATTGTTGATTCTAAAACAAAGGAGGAATTAGAAAGAATGACCCCAAAATTAAAATTAAATCTAAAATTATTTGTAACGTTAGATAAATATTCTGGAAAAAATAGAATGGAAATGGTTGCATTAAAGATATGGGACAAATTTCAAATGCAAAAAGCGGAAGCCATAAGAATCGCATTAGAATACGCAAATGATACTATGTTTTTAGATAGTGATATATTATTTATAAATTCAATAGATAATATTGATAAATCAAATGAACTTGGATTATCTCCTCATTATATCAAAAAATCTAATACTGATGAAGTAGGATATTTTAATGGCGGTGTTTTATGGACAAAAAATAGAAATGTTCCAAACGATTGGGTTGAGTTTACCAAAACATCTCGATACCACGATCAGGCTTCGATAGAAGATTTGGCTAAAAAGTATTCTTATCAGGAATTTGGCGAGGAAATTAATGTCATGCCTTGGCGTTTATTATTAGCTGATAATCCACAACAAATTATTAATAATATAAATATTCAAAAAAATGATTTATACTATAAAGATAAACCATTAATTTTTATTCATACACATTTTCTTGATGGAAGATTCAAACAATTCAATAGTCTTATTATTAATGCATTAACGAAATTAAAACGTTATAAGGAACTATTAATTATTGAAAAAATAATTAATAATAAATGGACTATTAAAATACCAAAACAACCACAAATGGGTATATGGCGACATGCAAATGATAGTTTTCGTAAATTAGCAATGCTATTAAGTAAACATAATCCCGATATTAAAATAGAATTAACAGATAATGGACATTGTTGGTTAGCTCCAAATGTTTTATTATATGATCGCCCAACGCGTGAATGGTTTAATAATGATTTAACAAATACATCTATGATATTGTTGGGCAATGGTTCTATGGAAGAGGAAGGAAAAATATTAAAACAAAATAATTTAAATATTTTGCCGTGGATTTTTTGGCCACGACGTCCTTTTATTCTAGAAAAAATATTAGATAATAATCCAAGATTGTCTTTTGATGAACGTACGTGTGAATCAATATTTATAGGTAATTTTGAAAACTCTGTTCAACAAAAATATAGACAAACAACACATAATTGGGAATCAGTATTAAGCGAGTATCATTGCACCAAAGGAACAGCTCATAAATTTACTCAACAAGAATATTTAATGAAATTACGTAGTTCAAAATATGGATTATGTTTACGTGGCTATGGATCAAAATGTCATAGAGAAGTTGAACTAATGGCGTTGGGTTCCGTTCCAATAGTTACCCCCGAAGTTTCTATAAATTCATATATGGATCAACCAATAGAAAATATTCATTATATTTCAGTTTCAACACCAGATGAATTGAAAGATAAAATATCGAATATATCAAAAGAAAAATGGGAAGAAATGTCAAAGGCATGCTATGGGTGGTATCAAAAGAATGTATATAGTAAAAATTGTTGGGAAAATATGATTAGTAATTTATTATATAAATAAGAATAAAAAATTTAATATAAATTATATAAATTATATTAATATTAAATTTATATTAACTTATTTATTCCTTCATCAAATCATATCTTAATTTCCCAACCTAATTCTTTTAATTTAGCATTCGAATTTTTATAAATTATAAAACGTAGTTGGGGGTTGAAGGGGTAAGCTAAGCGACCGTCCCCCCTTCATTGGTCAATCTTCACCACATTACACACCTTCTTTATTACCTTTTGCTCTTTTACATCCTTTGTACAGGACCTCATCAAATCCAAATATTCCTCTTGTAATTTTGAATCTTGCTCCCATCCCGGATGCGCATCCATCCAAACCTTGATATTTTTATGTTGTTTATATTCTACTTTTTTAATTGCATTTTTAAATTTTTCATTATCTGTATCCTTTGCCCAGTGTGCTTCCGATCCATTTAGTCCATCAGATTTGATATAAACAGTATCCCTCTTTACATCCGTACAATGTATCGGTCTTTCATGGAGAGAAAGTTTATTAATATTTTCTATAAATATATTTGATATACCCTCGTCTATTCCTTTATTTTTTGTTAAGAATACATCAGACATTGTAACTATAATTGTATTGATGAAATGTTCAATAGTCATTGCATCTTTGCATTTATCATTTAAAAACATATTAATATTAATTTTCTGGTTAATATTATTACTATTATTATTATTACCTATTTTTGGTATTAAATCCAAAATTGTCTTTTGTAATTCTTTATTCTCATTCATCATTTTTATAAACATTTCTTTATAATTGATTTCTTCATTTTCTTTTTCTTTTTCTTTTTCTTTTTCTTTTTCTTTTTCTTTTTCTTTTTCTTCATATGTACATGTTTTTTTATGTCTGTTAAAACTTTGCTTATGGTTATATTCCTTACCACAATAACAATTAAATGTGTGATTTTTCGTGAGCATTTCCGAGCATTTCGGAGCATTGTGTTTTTTGGTATTAAGATGTTTATTGTAATCGTTTTTTTGATTACACCCATAGTCACATTTTTCACAATAAAATTTGTGTTGGGATTGTTTAAGACATTTATGAGCCATATTCCCTAAATACTGGTCTCATAATATCTTTAAGTTTTTAAAATTTTATTAATTTATTTTTTTATTAGCATCACAAATAAAAAATCTCATATTTGGAAATTATAGCATTATGCTCTAAAACCGTTTTTTCGAATTCCAAAAGTTTATTGAAAAGCCATAATGGACATTTTGGACATTGTCCAAAAAATTATTTGGATCCGAGAATGCGTAGCGGATTTGTTACTGAGAAATATTATTGATTATTCTTAATATAAAATAGCACGATAAGTAATAACAACTTAAAAAAATGATCTTTTCCCAGTCTTAGGAATTTCTTTAAGTTGTTTACGGATTTATATATATTACACATTTGAACATTTAAAACGTCTACTATTATTCCGCAAATTTAAAAATATAGCCACCTGCTGTTTTTTGCTTATTTAAACAACACTTACTTATACTGCTATTAGATATATTCACTTCAGTTGACGCATGAATTTGTGATTTAAATTCCTTAATTTTATTCATATTCAAATCATATTGAATAATTTTTTTTGTATTAGGTTGTAATCCATTATTGTGTGCATGTTGTGAATTTTCTTTATTAGAACACCATTCTAAATTATTTTCACAAGCATTTTGCTTGTTTCCGTCAATATGATTAACTTGTTCTTTATTTTCTGGATTTGGAATAAATATTTTTGCTACCAATCTATGTAATAAATATTGTTTTGGTGCGATTGAAACCCATAAATAACCACTTGCGTGTGTATTAGACCCTTCTGTAATTCTGTTTTTATGATTTTTAACTCTTCCGTAGTTTGATATTTTATATCCTTTTATTCCATTTACAATTTCACACGGAATATCTTTCCATTCTTCATCAATATATTTATTTTCATCTTCATTACAATATTCCCATTTATATCCATATGCTGTCTTTCTTTGATGTTTTTTTCGACAAACCGCGCATATTTTTGTCTTTATATTATTACCATTATTAAAGTCTTTTATACTTGTTAAATTATTATCAAGAACCCATTTAGCGGCGTAGCAAATAGTTTTATAATATTCCAACTTTTCATTAGTCTCTTTATTAATTCTCCAAACTGGTCTTGAAGAAACTAATTCTTGAATTTCTTTTTTGCATTTTCGTTTATGATTATTTTGTTCAGTAGTAGTTGCCCATTCAAGATTACTTAAATTATTGTTTAATTTATTATGGTCTTTATGATTAACTGTTTCTTTATTTAATGGATTAGGAATAAAACTTAAAGCGACTAATCTATGCATTTTTATAGCCTGATGTTTCCCATTATTATTTGTTAATGACGTGCATAAATAACCCGATTTAATGCATGGGTTTAATATATAATTTGTTATGTTATTTTTTATATTTCCAAAACTACTAATTTCATATTTTTTGAAATTATCTATTGTTTTCCATATTTCTTCATTCATACTTATTATATAATTAAATTTTTACATAATTAAATCAATTTTACAAATTTGTAAAATTGTAAATTTGTAAAATTGTAAATTTGTAAAATTGATTTAACAATATAGAAACAATATATAACGTAAATGGTTAAATATTGTTGCGACCAATGTGGCAAATGTTTTACTCAAAAATCACACTATAACGCACATGAAAAACGAAAAACCCCATGTGTAAATACAGTTGCTGAAACCGTTGCTGAAACCGTTGCTGAAACCGTTGCTGAAACCGTTGCTGAAACCGTTAAATCAATTCCCAATAAAGAACTTAAAGAAATCCCAGAACAATTACAACCAGATCCTGAAAACCAGAGTAAAATTTTAAAAGTTGCGTCGATGTTTGCAGGGTGTGGTGGACTAGACTTTGCATTCCATAAACAACCAGATAAGTTTAATGTAGTATATGCGAATGATTTTGACCAAGATTCATGTAATACATATGAAAATTATTTTAACTATAAACCTGTATGTGAAGATATTACAAAAATTACGGATATACCTGAATGTGATATTATTACTGGTGGATTTCCTTGTCAAGGATTTTCAGTCGCAAATGTATATAGAAAGCAAACTGATAATAGAAATAAACTATATTTAGAATTAGTAAGATTATTAAAACTAAAAAACCCTAAATATTTCATATTTGAAAATGTAAAAGGAATATTGAGTTTGGGTGGTTATGAAGATACTGCGGATAAAAAAAATAAAACGGGGAAAGTATTTAAAATGATAGTTTCCGATTTAGAAAAATGCGGTTATACTGTTCATACCAAACTGTTCAAAGTAAAATTGTATGATATACCGCAAAATAGAGAACGTGTTATATTTATTGGTATTCGCAATGATATAGCAAGTAATATTACATTTACTTGGCCAGAAGAAAACCAACACACAACAAAAAATTTAAAAGATGCTATCGGCGATTTACCAATTGAATATGACGAAACCATACAACATATTGGAACAAAACATAAGGTTAAAATAACTGGGTATATGGGTAATCGAAAATTGGAATGGGATAAAATATCACCTACAATAACTGGGCGAGGTGGAGGAACCGGTGGCCCAGTAATTAATGTTCATCCTAGTGAACAAAGGCGAATGACAGTAAGAGAATATGCTAGGATACAAACTTTCCCGGATGATTTTATGTTTAAAGGTTGTATATCATCAATGTATAGACAAATAGGAAATGCTGTTCCTCCGAAGTTTTCATTTGTATTGGTGGATTTAATTTATCAAATTAATAATCAATTATAAATTTACAGCAATTCTTGGAGCACCCCTGGTTATACGTGAACACATTATTTTATCTAAGTCCTTAACTATCATCCAACCTTTCTTTTTATGTACGATTATTAACGTCTTGTCGATTGCTTCCTTTTTTACATTCGCATTAATCATTTCATATAATGATTGATCTTTCATATATTTACATATATCAATAATATATTCACTTTTGAGACTTTTAATATCTATTTTTTGTTGATCTTTTTTTATAGATTGTAATATTAAATCTAATTTATTGAAATTGGATGCGCATAGTTCAAATCTTTCTATTCCATCAAATATGCTAATCCTTGCCCTACCATAGTTTTTATTTAATTGATTGTAAGTATCCTCAGCATATTTACAATTTATACGATATTTTTCACACCAACTAATTAGCGGGTATATTGTTTGCCTAAATACACGTCTCATATTTTGACACCCGTCGGTTCCTAATATACAACTATCATCTGTCATATCTTTTACACTTATATTTCCGAGTTCATGATGAACCAAATCAATTGTGCTATTTTGACCACCTAGACCAGTTGTTATATTTAATTCTTTGGCTAATTTTTCTTCTCCACCACCGACACATTTAGTATTTGTGTCAAACGGAACATCGTCTGATTTATGAGTCCATTTATGCCATACATCGTTCATGTATTTAATTTTATCAATATTTATTTTTGAGACAGAATACGTTAAATTCGACATAACACTATCCATTGG